>OMJG01000627.1_pt1 | contig 25165 bp, 30 predicted proteins | sample 1646431 | NCBI WGS metagenome assembly OMJG01 (sample SAMN03771674, study PRJEB25209) | food metagenome | isolation source: Cotija cheese | place: Mexico:Jalisco,Michoacan | collected 2011-12-12
TACACAATTTTTGGTTTGTCTTCTTTGTTCAGTTTTCAAAGGTCTATCTCGTTGCTTTATTAGTAACTCATATATCATATCATCTTCATGCGGCGTTTGTCAACAAAATGTTTTAAAAAGTTTTTTGTTGCTTTATACAAACGATGTTGTTTTGACGACTTGAATATCTTACCACTTGGCTTGAGTTGTTGTCAACAAGAATTTAAAATTCCTTTCCTCATCTTGTCGCCCTCAACAAGCAACTTATGCATATTAACTCAAGTTTAGAACTAAGTCAATAATTATTTCCCAATAGTATTTAACGCACGATGTCGTATCTACTATTGGATATTTATATTATCACCCTTTTCTATCAAAGTCAATGGTTTCGGATTAAAAACATTTGACTGATTTTATCTTCTCAAATTTCAAATTAAGAAAATAGCCGTGAAGTTCTCTCCACGACTTGTTTTCTATCCATATTTCCCCTAGAAGTTTTTCTCTAACAAGTAGGAGAAATCTGTATCATCAATTTTCTCTACAAGTAAGACTCCATCACCTAGAGGTAGAACAGAGGTCTTTAAGTTTGGATGACCTACCACTTCTTCTAAAAGGAGATTTAATTTTTTATGGATTTTCCGCACACGTTTTGGAATGGTATCCAATTCATTAAAGACTGTACCGCCTTGGAAGATATCGTCAATCATCAAAATGCCGCCTACTTCTAGTCGGTCCATGATTAACGGGAAGAAGTCGAAGTATTTTGCTTTCGCTGAATCTAATAAGGCAAAGTCATATTTAGCTTCTAGAGTTGGCAATATATCTTTTGCGTCACCTTCATGGATAGTCACTTGGTCTACTACACCTAATTTTTCAAAGTTGACTTTAGCAGCAGCGATCATTTTGTCATAGCGATCAATGGTATCTAAGCTTCTTTCAGGGTGGTCATAAACCATTAGTGATCCGGAGAATCCAATGGCCATACCAATTTCTAGAATTTTCTTTGGTTGTTTAATACTTAATAGAAAATCTAAGAAAACTGCTGTCTCATGAGGAATTACTGGTACGCGGTTTTCATGGGCGTAATCTTCTAATTCTTTTAGTGGCGTTGGAAAGTCGTTCTGTCCAGTACGCATGAAGTTTAATACGCCTGCTTCTACTACTGGGCGGTCCATCATTTCATTTTTCATTACTTTTTCTTCAGTCTTACTTACTTCGTTTGCTTCAGTCATATTTACTCCTTTAGTTGAAAAAAGTCCGGAAAGATTCCGAACTTTTTAATGTTATTTATTTTCTTCTTCTACTTCTTCTTCAGCTAATTCATCGGTATCCAACTTCTTAACTTGGATACCACGGATACGCCCATTTTCAACTGCAGTGGTCATTAGCTTATAATTTCCGATTCGGATCACTTCCTCTGCTCGGTCTTCAGGGAAGTAACCTAGAATTTCAATCATGTAACCTGCAATGGTATCTGACTCATCGGATTCTACACTTGTTTTAAATAATTGGTTGAACTTATCGATTGGCATAATCCCGTTGATGATGTAAGTAGTTTCATTGATGCGTTTATAAAGATGTGAAATTTCATCATACTCATCTTCAATGTCACCGACGATTTCTTCGATTAAGTCTTCTAGGGTAACTAAGCCAACTACACCATTATATTCATCTTTGATGATGGCTAGATGTTGGTGGTTTTTCTTAAAGTCGAATAATAAATCATCAATAAAGCTTGTTTCCGGTGCAAAGAAAGCTGGTTTAACAACGTTGGTGATTTCGATGTTTTCAAAACCTACTTTACGCGCTTCACGTAAAATATCTTTTGTATGGATAATCCCAACAATGTCATCTTTATCATCTTTAAAGACTGGCACACGAGAATATTGCGAGCTTAAAATTTCGTTTACGATTTCTTGGCTGTCATCTTCTATATCTACCATAAAGGTATCTGTACGAGGTGTCATTACCTCTCTAGCCAATTTAGTATCCAAAGATAATACACCTTGCATCATTTGGAACTCGTCACTATCAATTACACCTTCACGACGTGAGGAATTAATAATCCCTTGAATTTCTTCACGAGTAAATTGTTGGCTGTCTTCAGAAAACTCGAGAGGAGTGATTTTCTTCAATACATTTGTTGATGCTGTTAGCAACCATACGAAAGGTTTGAAGAATGTTTTTAACACAGAAATAATGCCAGCTGATTGTCGTGCATACGATTCAGGTACTTGTAAGGCTAATTGTTTTGGATATAACTCACCTAATACCAATGTAAAGTATGACAAGATTATGGTTACAGCTGCTGTAGCAATTGTCTCACCTGCTGGAACGCCAGATAGATACGGTTCTAAATAAGAAACGAAGGTAGTAGACGCCGCTGCAGACGAGAAGAAACCAGCAAAAGTAATCCCTACTTGAATCGTTGATAAGAAATCATCAGAGTTTTCAAGAAGTTTCAATACTTTTTGGGATTTTACATCTCCTTCTTCTGCCATAGTTTCTAGTTTTGAATGGTTCACAGATACAAAGGCCATTTCAGCCCCTGCCAGGAAGGCATTCACCAATGTTAAAATAATAATTAGTAATATCTGTCCACCTACGCTTGAGGCCCCAGGATCTCCCATAATGTCGAATTCTCTCCTTTGTTATATGTATGTACAATAATCTAATTTTAGTATACAACCCCTAGGTTTAAAAGGCAAGATTCAACTTATAAGTATGGGTAAAGATTGCCGACCTCATCCTGTTTTCAAGCTTTTGGACTAACTCTTTTGCAAAAAGACCAAACCCAACAAACTAAAGAAGTTGTATAGAAAATAAACATCCCTCACTTTTTACAAATTCTAATTCTGTTTAATCAAAAAGGCCCCACACGCATGCAGGCCCTTAAACATTTTAAAGATTTGTATGATTATTATTTAGTTTTAGCCGGGTTGATACGGTTAGCGTATTTGTCAGCTGAAGAGTAACGAGTATCCTGGAAACCAGTGAATGAATCAACTAGGTCACCACCAGCAATTCGGCCCATTTCATAAGCGTATTTAGAGTCGTTAGTAGCAGCAATTTTCACCTCGTGACCGATATAAGTACCATCATTAGCAGCACCGTCACCACCAGCTTCAGTGTTCGCAGCAGTTAATACTGGATATTTCGAGTGGCCTTGCAATACCTTATTTTGTTCGTAAACAATATCTGCATTAGATTTGTTGTAACATACACCTGAGATGTGATAAGTATCTAATACATCTTTTAAGTATTCAGGTTCAGTACTTGTACCCATATTAAAGAATAATTGACCGATTTTTTCGTCAATTGTCATATTTGCGATTGTATCTTCAACCCACTTGACACCTTTTGCGTCTAAATTATAGGGCTGTTTAGCTAAATCTACTTTAGCCATGTGAGATAATCCCCTTTCAAAATAAGCAAACGCTTACTTGATGCTTGCAAACATCTACAGATGTTTATTAACAAACACATTATAGCAATAATTTCAATAAACGTAACCATTTCTAAAGATTTTTAATACTATAATTCATTTTTTGAACATTGTTTGCAAGGTTCTAATCTTACTATAATCTTTAGCATGATTTTGCCATTTTTATGATATAATGAGTTATGAATACAATGAAAGAGCGAGGTCATACATATGAACATCCGCGAGTTAAGTATTAAGAGAGAGGACGTTAAATATGTCACTGAGGCTAATACTTTACAAGAAGCCTTAGACATTATGGAAGAAAATAGTTTCCGGTCCTTACCCATCTTAAGTCAGTCCGGAACGATGTATCGCGGAAACATTTACCGACAACACATTTATAAACGGCTATTAAATGGTGAGTCTTTAGATGTATCTGTTACCCATCACTTAAAAAATGCGACAAAATACATCTATACCAATTCAACCCTTTTCCAAACAATTTTTGCTATTCGAGATTTACCATATATTAGCGTTTTGAATGAAGACCATACCTTCTATGGAATCCTAACCCACCGTGCGTATGAACGTGGTTTATTCAAGGCATGGTCGCTAGATGAAGATGGTTTTGTTTTAACTATTCAAGCAAACCAAGAAGATCAAGGTGCACTAGCAGTCATTTCTCGTATTATCGGTCGTTTTGCATCTATCAATACGGTTGTCACAACAGTTGATCCTAAAACCGATCTATCCAATATCATCATTTCATTAAAAGGTGACTGTTCACATCAGTCACTTGAGAAAATTATTACAAGGATTGAACGAAAGAATTATAAGATCCTTTCAGTGGGTAATACCAAATCAATTGCCTTAAGCTAAATACGATTCTACAAAAAAACCTAGCCCTTTGCCTGTTTTTAAGCAGTCATTGGACTAGGTTTTCTCTTTGCTTATATAATGATTATTTCTATTTTAAAGATTGCCTTGTAAAAATGGGTTAGTCACTTTTTCCTGACCGATTGTTGTAATGCCACCATGCCCTGGTAAAACTTGGGTTTCATCCGGCAGTGTCAATAAATGACGCTTGATACCAGTAACTAATGTATCTTGGTTACCGTGGTCTAAGTCGGTTCGGCCAATGGTTCCTTTGAATAAGGTATCGCCCGCAACGACAAAGCCGTCTTCCTCAAAAATATATACAACGGATCCTGGAGAATGCCCTGGTACGTGTGCGGTTTTAAAAGTGAAGCCTGCCACAGAGTGTTGCCCCATTTTATCCCAATAATGGGTACGAGTTTTAGGAACTCTGGTTTGCTTGTCTTTCAACCATTCGGCTTCAATAATGTGCTGCCAAACGTCGATGTTGTAGCGCTCACGGATGTCTTCTACGGCACCGATGTGGTCGAAATGGGCGTGGGTCAAGAGAATCGCTACTGGATTTAACTGGTTTTCTGCGATTAGTTGTTCGATTGTTTCTACTTGGTCACCAGGATCAATAATCAGTGTGTCCTTGTTGTCTTTGACGATAAAGTAAGGATGTTCTTGGACAGGTCCTACTGTTAATTGATATACATGCATGCGTTATCCCTCCACCTTTACTAGACGGTTATAATGTGTCTTTTCTCACATATTTTAGCAATCAACCATCTAAAGGACAAGCAATTAACCTTCCATCAATTTGCGGAAATTTAGGCGTTTGTCTAAGTAGTAGAATAGTGGTGCGGTGATTCCCATGATAATGAGTTCACTTAAGAATGTAGTAAAGTAAGTCAACCAGAATGGGAGTTGGATGACCCAGAATAATTCTAGCGCGATGATGAATATCATGACTGAGAATACCAGACTGATGATAATCATGCGTTGCTTGATGTCTTTAGCGAATCTGAATAGGTACTCGGCCACTAAGAATGATAGCAATGTATGTAGTGTCCCAAATACGATATCGTAAATACCTAGAGATGCTGAGAACATCAGGTTAGATAGGAATACCCCCAGTACCACGCCCCATTTGTAGTCTTTGTGGAAAACGGCTAAGTGGTTCAAGCCCTCTGATACGCGAAATTGTATGGCGCCGAATCCTACAGGTTGGACGAAATACATTAAAACGATGTAAATCGCGGTGATCATAGCTGAGTTCACCAATTTTCTTGTTTTCATAAAAATGCCTCCTAGTTTTTTTCTGTTGGATGGTTGCGAACAACAGTTATAAAAATACAGTAACTTTGACAATAATACAAGCTAAGATAGCAGGTATTTATGCCTATCGTTACAGTTTTATCACACCCTACTGAAGACATTAGTTTAGGTATCAAAAAAGCAGTGACTGATTTTTGGTCAGTCGCTGCTTTTTTGATACGCTACTTATTCTTTATCTGAGTTTTTATCTGATTCTTGATTTAACTCTTGTTCAAATGAAGTGTCTTGTGTTTCTTGGTTGACCTCTTCTTCGAATAAATAACCTGTTTCTTCCACGTACTCTTCTCTTGATTCTACTTCTTCAACCACAATATTGTCGGTTTGTTGGTCTTTGGCTTTCGACCGTTTGATCAAACGCGGGTTCACCCGTTTAGACCAGAAACCGCCATGGATATATTTGGCATCATAAGATAGGTAGAATGCTTTCGGGTCAATTTCATCAATAGTCCGGTGCAAATAGATTTCATTTGACCGCGGGGTTAGGATTGTTAAGATCAGCCGGTCACCATCACGGCCGTAACCTACTTGAATGGTCACCCCGTAGCCACGTTCACGTAAGGCGTTAGCTAGGGTATGGTCATCATTTTGCACATAGACTTCGACTACTGAGTAGCCCAGTGCGAGTTTGGTTTCAATTAACATCCCGCAATAAATCCCTACACCAAATCCTAATGCGTAGACGATTAGGTAGATCGGATTAGATAGGTATTGCATTACCATGGATAGACCTAATGTGTAAACCGTTACCTCTACAACGGCTATGATCGGCGCAATTTTTTGATAACCACGCATGGTCAATAGGGTCCGAATGGTATTCAACATGATGTATATCAAGTTGATGAGAAAGATTTGCAGTAATAAGCTCCAATCCATAGTCTCATCCTTTCACTTGTTGCTAGATTATTTGGTTGATGAAGGGTCTAGTCGTTTTTCAATTAGTCCTAACAACCAGTCAGCTAGGATTGACATAAGTGAGATTGGAATCACAGCTGCGATGATGATAGAAGTACCATCTGATGCATTTACACCGCGTTGCAACACGTCACCAAGTCCACCGGCACCAACGAATGTACCGATTGTGGAAATCCCGATACCTATAATGAAGGCATTACGGATACCACCCATAATAACTGAAAGCGCTAGTGGTAATTCAACTTTATAAATCACTTGCCAAGGGGTCATCCCCATCCCTTTACCAACATCTACCATTGTATCATCTACACTGATAACACCGGTATAAGTATTTCGTAGAATTGGTAAGATTGAGTATAGGAAAATGGTAAATACTACCAAGTTAGGTCCTAGACCCATCACTAACATAACTACTGAAAGTAAGGCTAAGTTCGGCACAGTTTGAATAATATTGGCTAAACCTAAGATAAAGCTAGATGTTTTACGCTTGTGGGCAATAAAGAAACCTAAGGGTACGGCCACAATAATCGCAAAGACTACCCCGTAAGAGGTCATCAATAGTTGGCGGAAGAATTGTGATAATAAGTACATCCCATTTTGCTGGAAGTAATACACGATTTGCTCAAATAAGTCTAATTGTGTAACGTCAACCATTATTCTTCACCTCCTAAATTATCTTGCGACACCGGTTCAATAAAGGGTTCTGCATCTTCGAAATAGTTATTTTCTTCTAAAAAGCGTTCTGCAACGACTTGTGGTTCCAGTAAGTATTGGTCACTTTGGAAGTTTAATTCTTGCATGGTTTCGTCAGAAATTGTACTAGCTAATTTTTGGAAAATGCCATCCAATTCAGGGTACTGTTCGCGTGCTCTATTTGTAACAACTGCAGCCCCATCATATGGTGGGAAAAGACGTTTATCATCTTCAAGGACAACTAAGTCCTCAGAAATGATACGACCATCTGTTGAATAACCTAATACAACATCCACTTCACCAGATGATACGGCTGAATAAACCAAACCGATCGTCATTGGGTACAATTCAGAGAATTCAAAACCGTAAACTTCTATGAAGGCATTGTAACCATCACCTTCACGATTTAACCAAGTATTATCTACACCAACTGAAAATTCGTCAGCGTATTCTTCTAAGTCAGATACTGTTTCTAAACCATATTCTTCTGCATCTTCACGGCGAACCATAAAGGCATAAGTGTTGGCAAAACCATAACCTGGTGTGTACCAATGCATATCATATTGCGAATCAAATTCTGAAATAACTGTTTCTAAGGCCACTTCTGGATCTGTTTCAGCTTCCATACCCAACTCACCTGTTAGTGAAGTCCCGGTAAAGTTTACTGCTGATACGTTGGCATCCCCTGTTTCTAAGGCCTGTTGGTTCATGGTTGATGAACCCAAGTTTGGAATGATGTTTGTTGGGGCATCCGTATAGTGGTTGACCATACCTTCAACAAGGTAACCTAAGATTTGACGTTCTGTTGTTGATCCAGAAACGATGGAAATCCCGTTTTCAGATGAACCCCCTAACCCAGGCAGTGAACAAGCTGTTAAAATAATCGTCGATAAGACAGCAACAACCGATGTCTTAAGATATTTCATCTTACGCAAGTGATTCATCTCCTTTCTTAGAAGAGGTTGTTGGTGTAACCCAATCCTCTATACGCGCCATCACCAAGTCAACAATGACCGCAAGGATGGTTACAGGAATCGTACCACCTAAAATTAAGTCTGGTCTAAATAGGTTCAATCCGTTAAAGATCATATCCCCTAGGCCACCACCACCGATATATGAGGCAAGTGTTGTCCAGGCGATAACATAGACTGTTGAAAGACGAATACCCGCCATAATAACTGGTACTGCAAGTGGTAGTTGTACTTGGCGAATAATTTGCATCCGTTTCAACCCCATCCCCTTAGAAGCGTCAAGTAAATCTGGGTTTACGTTCGACATCCCTAAGTAAGTATTACGGAGAATCGGTAATAGCGAGTAGATAAATAAGGCGACAATTGCCGGCACCTTACCAACACCTAGGAAGGGAATCATTAAAGCTAAAAGTGCTAGCGTTGGAATTGTTTGTAGCACTGATACGATAGAAATCACGACATTGGCTACTTTGGGTACTTGTGACAATAAGATTCCTAGTGGCACAGCCACAATAACCCCTAGACCTAGGGAGATTAGTGACATATAGATATGCTCCCAAAGTAAACGAATGACTTCACTACCTTGGCTGGCAATAAACTCTTGCATTATTTATCAGCTCCTTCAGTAGTCGCATCAATTGGGTGAGCTGCCGTTGTTTCTGCGTTTTCAAATACGGGTTCATCAGTTAATTTGTCGATTTCTTCCTCGTCACCCCAAATAGAGTTGTAAACAAGGTTTACTAATGCGGAACGGGTAACCAGACCAGTTAAACGACCTTCCCGGTCGACAACTGGCATGTTAGGAATACGCCCTTTTAAGATTTGAGTAGTTGTATCTTGCACTAAAGCATCCTCAAACACTGGTCGAATTCTTGTGTGCATGACGTCTGCAACAGATAAACTTGAGTTTGCTGTACGTGAAGCAAGGTCATTTAAAGTTAATAGGCCTTTTAGATGGTGGTCATCATCGATAACAAATAGTGAATCGACATGGTTGTCACGCATGATTGTAATCGCCTTAGCTAAAGACATCCCTAAAGTAGCAGTTAATGGTGTAGTTAACATGATTTCTTTTACTGTAATGAAATCAGTTTGCGCTTGCATTAAGCGTTCTTCACCTAAGAAACCACGTACATGTTCATTAGATGGATTACGTAAGATTTCATCTGGCGTATCATATTGGATTAAGTCACCCTCATGCCATACTGCAATACGGTCAGCCAAGTTTAAAGCCTCATCCATATCGTGCGTTACAAACACAAAAGTTGAACCAAATTCAACCTGTAGTTCTTTAACCAATTCTTGTAATGCATCACGGGTAATTGGATCTAAGGCACCAAATGGCTCATCCATCAAAACGATTTTTGGATTGGCTGCTAAAGCACGGATAACCCCGATACGTTGTTGTTGTCCACCTGATAACTCGCTTGGATAGCGGTCTAAGTATTCTACAGGTAATTCAACCCGGTTCATTAAACGTTCTGCGATATCTCTGTTTTTCTTCTCATCCCATTTTAGTAAGCGAGGTACTGTTACGATGTTGTCGTATACAGTCATATGTGGCATTAATCCTGTTTGTTGGATTACATAACCAATTCCGCGGCGTAATTCTACTGGATCTTTTGAAGTTGTTGCTTCGCCGTCGATCAGAATTTCCCCACCAGATGGATCGTGCATACGGTTAATCATCCGTAGCGCTGTTGTTTTACCAGAACCTGAAGTCCCAATGAAACAAACAAACTCACCATCATCAATTGTCAAAGAGGCATCTTTAACAGCGGTTGTGCCCCCTGGATATACCTTTTCAACATTCTTGAACTCTATCATTACTTAGTCCTCCTAATTTTTACCTTTTTATAAAAAAGTCTCTTTTAACTCTATCAAAATTTGAAAAAATGACCAAATTTATAGCTATTAATCTAACAAAAAAGGCGATAAATCCACTTTTTCAAGACGCTAACTTAACAATTGACAATGTATAAGTTATAGGGAATTGCACGCCATTTTTATAACTTAAATTGATTTTTTAAAATATACAATAATTGTACACTTGTGCTGTAAAAATGATGAAAGCTAACCACTACACTATTTATAATATTTAAACGGAGATAGTTGTGCTAATTAAACTACGCTTCAATAATAACTGTTGCAGTAGCATAATAATCTGTGTGGCTGATGGTAATATGTATAGGTGTATCCACCTTGTCACAAATAACGAGGGGTTTACGCTGGTCATTATTCACAATTTCAATATCTTGAAAATGCAGCTGACTCGAAATACCAGTACCATATGCCTTGGCGAACGCTTCTTTTGCCGCCCACCGACCTGCTACAAATTCCACTTGCCGTTTTTCGTTATCAATACTAGTGTATGTATTCAACTCATTTTTCGTGAGTAATTTACCAACAAATCGTGAATTGTTGGCAATCGCCTCCTTAATACGCACTGTTTCCACTAAATCTGTTCCTAAACCAATAATCATGGGGCCTCTTCCTATCATCAATTACGATATTATTTATATATATTTTAACGTATTTACTTCAAAACTGCACCTTTGTGATAAGCAAAAAAACAGGCAAATGAAGTTATTTAACCTCACTTACCTGTTTGATTGGGTCGAAAGTCTGTTAGGGTTTGGATGCTAGTCTTTAAAACTTTGCACTATAAACTCTTAAACTTTGCACTATAATAGGGCTTTAAAAGTCAGACTTGGCCGACACTTCACAAAATACTTTCAACACTTACAGTGTTTATTCGGTTTTTGTTCTAGCGCGGTACAAGTCTAACCGACTTTTGTCACACCTTACTAACGAATTTTAAATTCTGCTGATTTGCCTTTTGATTGTTTGTTACCACCGTTTGATTTTTTACGGTCGTAGTTGTTACGGTTTTTGTCTTTAGCGTTACCTTTGTAACCACCTTTACGGTCACCTTTGTAGCCGCCACCTTTACCGTTACGATCACGGTTTCCACCACCATTGTTTTTGCGATTTGACGCATTACGGTGGAAGTTACGTTTGTTTCGGTTAGGCAATGGACGTTCCGGTGTGATTTCTACTTTTACAGAAGAAGGGTCTTTCACTAATGAACGAACTAATGCTAAGGCAATTTCGTCTTCAGTGTAGTTTTCTGATAAGTAAGTAATCGCGTCTTGGTACATGACTGTATCGTCAACTTCGGTTAACTCTTTAACGATTTCAACTACGTTAGACAATTGGCCACGGAAGGCTTCTTGTGTCGTAGGTGGACGTAGGGCAGACATTTGTTTCTTGGTTAGGTCTTCAATTGTACGTAAGTAAGACATTTCGTTACCAGTAACAAATGTAACTGACATACCTTCTTTTCCGGCACGACCTGTACGACCAATACGGTGAACGTAAGATTCTGGGTCTTGTGGAATATCGAAGTTGTAAACGTGAGTTACACCTGAAATATCCAAACCACGTGCAGCAACGTCTGTCGCTACTAAGATATCTAATTTACCGTTTTTGAAGTTACGTAAAACCCCTAAACGTTTATCTTGACTTAAATCACCGTGGATACCTTCAGCTGAATAGCCACGTTCAATTAACCCACGTGCCACTTCGTCAACGCGACGTTTTGTACGGGCGAAAACGATTGACAATTCAGGATTTTGTACATCCATAAAACGTGTTAATAAGTCGAATTTTTCGTAGTCTTTACAACGTGTATAATATTGATCAATTAAATCCGCAGTCATTTGTTTCGTTTTGATATGAACAGTTGCTGGATCTTTCATGAAGTTATCCGCAATACGTTTGATTTCTTGCGGTACTGTTGCAGAGAAAAGTAGCGTTTGGCGTTCTGTTGGCAATTCGCGAATAATTGATTCGATATCTTCAACAAAGCCCATTTTCAACATTTCGTCTGCTTCATCTAATACCAATGTTTCCACATTGTTTAATTTCAACACACCACGTTTGATAAGGTCTAAGATACGACCTGGCGTACCTATTACAACTGGTGGATTTTTCTTCAATAATTTGATTTGGTGTCCAATTGACGCACCACCGTATACAGTTGTTGTGTGGATTCCTTTAAATTTACCTAGGCGGTATAATTCTTCACCTGTTTGCACAGCTAATTCACGAGTTGGTTCAATAATTAGGGCTTGTACGCCGCCATTTTCGTGAACTTTTTCTAATAATGGCAAACCAAAAGCAGCTGTTTTACCAGTACCTGTTTGAGCTTGTCCAAAAATATCTTGTCCCCCAAGTGCCATCGGAATCGTTTGGGATTGGATAGGTGTTGCTTCCTCAAAACCCATTTCTTCGACTGCGCGAAGCAGTGGCTTTGATAGATTCATTTCATTAAATTTCATCTAGTCTCTCCTTTTTCTACTTGAGTGAACTATTTATCTCTGTGAAAAAACTTTTCCACGTAACAAAAATAGCCGAGTATGCCAAATGCATCAGGCTCGACTATTTCCAACTGATATTGATTACTTTGGTAGCAGAATCTCCGCTACTCCTCTAAACATACTCAAGCTAGGATACTATAGCACATCTAAAGGCGAGGTACAAACGAAAAGCACAAATCTCACTAGAGTTTAATGTTAGTAGTGACGGGATTTAAGGCCTAGGATTCTTCCAGTGAAGCGATTTTTAACGCTTCCACTACCTCAATTAAGCCCATCCCATTACTTGCCTTCACTAAGATCTTGTCCTCTGGTTGCAAAACGGTTTTAACTTCTTCAATCAAGGCTTCCTTGTCTGACTCAATATAGGTAATTAAATCTGGATGCATCCCCTTTTCAACCAAAGCATCTACTAGGGGTTGGATGCGCGGTCCATATAAAAAGACATGCTTGAAGGTATTCAAACCAATAACAGTAGCAATCTCTCTATGCAATTCATCAGAGAAAACACCCAACTCTAACATGTCTCCTAAGACTAAAATCTTTTGAGACATACCTTTTGAAGCAATGGCTGAGAAGTTTCGGATGACAGCTTTCATGGCTGAAGGGCTGGCATTGTACGTATCATTCAAGATTTGCGTATCTAAAATTCCACGTTCCCATGAACCACGATCAGCCGTAATTGAAAACTCAGCTAAATTAGGCCGGACTTGCTCCATTGATAAACCAAATGAGTAGGCAACTCCTAAGGCATATAAGGCGTTCTGTACGTTATAGCCACCTGATAAAGGAATTTCCATTTTTAATTCAGGTGACAAATTGGTATAGAAGGTCGATTGGAATTGGTCCATCATCACTTCAAAGGCGAAGATATCTTGATCATCATTTAAGCCAATTGTTAAAGTCGATTGCGGTAAATCGGTTGGCATTTGGTCGACAATTAAAGGCTCATCCCCCGGGTAAATAAAGGTCCCTTCTTCTTTCAAGCCATCTAAAATTTCCAACTTAGCCTTGGCGATATTTTCCCGTGACCCTAGGAATTCGATATGGTTTTCCCCAATCATGGTAATGACCACAACATCCGGTTCCGCCAATTTACTCAAGAAGGAAATCTCACCAGCACCTGACATTCCCATTTCTAGGACAATGACGTCTGTATCTTCTGGCATATCTAGGATGGTTTTAGGTAAACCAATATCATTGTTGTAGTTGCCGTTTGTCTTGTGGACTTTTAGAGCCGTCGATAGGGCTGCTGCTGTCATATCTTTGGTGGTTGTTTTCCCAGAAGAACCGGTAATGCCAACCACTTTCGGCTTGATCCATCCCAGGTAAGCCTTGGCAAGCGCCTGCATGGCAACCAGCGTATCTTCTACTTGAATAATTGGAAAACCAACAGGCGCTTCATTGGGGTCGTTGGACCATAGGGCCGCAACAGCCCCGTTTTCAATGGCTTTATCAATATAAGAATGGCCATCTGTCGCACCTTTCAAGGGTACAAACAAAGCACCTGGGGTAATTAATCGTGAATCGAATTCGACTGAATCGATTTCTGTAAACCGAGCTGTTGATGTGAAATCAATTGCCTCAACGGCTTTTACGATATCTTTAATTTGTGTGGGTTTCATACTTGCCTCTCTAACTACTAAAGGTCGCTCATTATTGCATCTAGCGCCTTAGCTGTAATCGCTTCTGTGATTTAGTGACTATTTAGACTACTTATTTAAGGTATCCTATCAGACTTGCTACAGTGACTAGAGTGACTGCTGAATACTTTGCTTCTTATTATAGCGACTTAACCCTAATTGAATCAATTCTTCTAATAAATCAGCATATGACTTGCCGCTCGCTTCCCATAAAGCTGGGTACATAGAGAATTGTGTAAACCCTGGTAAGGTATTCACCTCGTTAATATAAATTTCTCCAGATTCAGTTAGGAAAAAGTCCGCTCGTGATAAACCCGAACCGTCTAGGGCTAGGTAAGCCTTACGTGCATAGTCTTGCAATTTCGCCACCGTTGGCTCGTCAATCGCTGCAGGAATGATCATCTCAGTGGTATTGTTCAAGTATTTCTCTTCATAGTTGTAGAAACCTTGCCCTTTTGCCAATTCGCCAGGTAATGAAACGAAAACTTCGTCGTTCCCCAAGACTGCTAGTTCCACTTCACGCGGATTTTGCACGCTGGTTTCAACTAAGACACGGCGGTCATAACGGAAGGCTAAGGTTAAGGCTGCTAATAATGAAGCATCATCAATCGCTTCAGATACCCCAACACTTGACCCCATATTGGCTGGTTTCACAAATACTGGGTAGGCCAGTTCATTGGTTACTTTTTCAATGGCCACTTCCTGGTTTTTCTCCCAATCGTATGAAGTTAGGTCCACAAATGGCACTTGCGGTAAGCCCACTTGGTTGAACAAGTATTTTGAGACAATCTTATCCATACCAGCCGCCGACGCTAAGACGCCTGCACCAACGTAAGCCACGTTTAAACTTTCGAATAAACCTTGAATGGTCCCGTCTTCCCCGTTTGGTCCGTGTAGTGCTGGGAAAACGATTTGGTCAGTCCCTTCTAGTAAAACGTCAGTAGGCACAATCGCTTGGCCCACTTGGTCTAGCTGGAAGTTTGCTTGCGCATCTGGTTTTTCGGTCATGTTCGCACCTTTAAACCAGTGGCCTTGGCGGTCAATATATACCGGTGTTACACTATGGCGATCGTATTGAATTTTTTGCATGATGGCTGTTGCGGTTAAGATAGAAATATCATGCTCCGCACTTTTTCCACCGAATAAAACGATAATTTCCATGAAAATCCCTCCGTCGATTGTCTGTCGTATTATAATCTGTCAGTTTTTAAGCTTGGAAGTCCCAAGTTTCGCTTGTTAAATCATAGGTGAGTCGGCCGAATAATAAATGCGAAGCCTTGTCTGTTTCAACAAAGCGTGGGTTATCTTCAGCGAGGTATACGCGAAATTCACGTTTGTTGGCGCCGACATGCTCAGCACCTTCAAAGGTAATGAGGATACCGTCGTGACTTAACCGTGCCAAATGACCCAAAATTGGCTTGGCCGGTATGGGGACTGGCTTGACTGTTTTTACTACCGGCTTCTTGCGGAATAAAAACATGGGCTTTTGCTCCTGTAAGTCTTCAGTCACCTTGGCCGCTAATACGTGGCCTAGTTGCTTGAAGAAGTCGTGAATGTCTCGGTAGTACATTTTAGTTGTTGGGTATGAATTGGGATAGGTTGAACCAAAAAAGGTAAATCGGTTGCCCAACTTATAGAAAGTCGGCTGGTTCAACGGTGCATCCGTATGGCCTAAAAATAAAAGCTCCGCAATTTCCTGGTCAGATAGCTGTTGGAATAGGGATTCATCTTTAAAATCAATCCATTTGGTATGGGATTGGACTTCGTTAGCTTGGCCATCAATAAATTCTCTCACAGCCTCGTGTCCGCTCACTATATGGAAACGGGTGAATTCATCAAAACGACCTAAATGGTTTGGATTCTTGATGAGTAACAAGTTATTTGGTACTGTATTTACCGCACTTGTAAAATATTTCAAACCCACTCCTAATGATTGTACCTGATTCGAGATAGGGTTTGTAAAAATGTATATATAGTCATTTGTCACAGCTGTGCACCTCTTATTCCAGTAAATATTTTATCAAATTACGTTTCAAAACACTATCTTTCATCAGATAAAAGCTTTAAAATACCAATGATTGATAGTCAAATCTTTAAGGAGGCTTTTCAACATGCACTTGATTGCATCTCCATTGCAAAAACAATTTTACACTTATTTACCTAAATCACCAATATATAAACGGTATTCTGTCGCAGATTTACCAATTTCTTATCATAATCTGGTCAACCAACAAAATGGGGGTTATACCTCACACAGCTACGTGACAAGCAAACAGCCAAGTCGAGACGCTCTTACCGCTGTCTACATCCCTTATATCGCCGGCATGTACGAACAAAAACCAGGCGCCGATTACCACATCCCGTCCATCACTAGGCAAAAGGACTTCGTCCACCGGCCTAACATTCCAGATACAGGGATTATCTTTTACGAAGACCACGACCGCGTCGCCTATTTCGACTTTAGTCAAGTCAGCGACAAAGGCGAACCAGCCGTAGCCTATATGGATGTTGGCTTAGGCCAAGTCAGCATTTTAGCGCCCGACTTTGCAAGCTTTTTAGACCTTTTCGAACACCGCTTTTTAGGACTACCAGCACCAACATTAGTCTCCTATCACCGGGTGAATGTGGCCATCTTACAAGCCAATTCTTTCCAAGAAATCGCTGACCTACTTGCGGGCTACGGCCCACTTTTAGGGCAAGGATGGCAAAATGACTGGCAAGACTTGCTGGCTCATTTCGATACAAAACCCTTCGACCAATTCCAAGCAGCCTTGAACACTTACAGCCAAGGGCACAAATCAATTTTATCCTTATAGGATGCTATTCAAAAACGGCTAACCCTTTCAAATGGGCTAGCCGTTTTTTGTCTCTATTATTTTAATACACTACTGAAATAATGCTTGCACATCAGCAGGCGCCTCACCGAAAGCCACTGTTTCGATTAAATTCCCTTGCACAATCCACCGTTGGGTCAAATCAGCTGTACACGTCATCAAGGTAATAATAGGATTCCCCGTCACTTCTTGCGAAATATACTGCACTTGATCAGGATTCACTGCTTCAACGAAGAAAGTTTCATATACGTAAACGTTGGTCAAATCTGTCAGGTAAATTTTATCCCCAACCGTCACTGAATCCGAAATGTTATTCAGTAAGATATCCGTCCCGTAGCCGATATGGTGGCTAGCTAAAGTATAATTCCCTTGGCCCATGACTTGGTCTGGGAACATAGTCCCTGCACCCGACACCATAGCTACATCAGACATGCCTTTAATGACTGCGGTATTTAAATTGGCATCCGGAATAGCTACTGCCCCCAGGACATCCAAGTCTGCTTCGCCCAATTCAATGTCCGTCCGCACTTGGTTGACTTCTGTTGCCGACACATTGCGAACCTCATTGAAATCAAACTGGCCATTTGACTGGTCCGACGCATTTTCTTGTAGCTCTTCAGCCGTATAATTTGCTACCGCCACGTCTTGCTGGTTTAAATACACCTGTACCACTGGCCAAGCCTGGTTGATCATAATGACTATCCCAATCACCAATAATATCAGTCCTAAAAACCGACGAAAGCCCAATCTTCTCATCACTAGACACCTACTTCCAATTCGCATTATTTTCCAGGCTCATTATGACACATTTTCCAACCATCCGCTATCTAGACCTTTGTCACAAATTCAATCCACAGACAGATTTTTGACTTTCCACCAACTTATTCACATTATTTGAAAAATAACAGCCTTATTTATCAAGTTTTCAACCGTTTTTACACAAGTTTCCCACAACTTGTTGATAAGTATCCAGATATTTACACAGATTTTACACAAAAATACCCCCGTTTACCCACATACTTATCCACAAATCCACAGATTCATACACAAAACGCAGGCAAAAAAGAACACTTTTGCCTTAAAAAGTGTCCTTTTCCCTATTTTACTGTGGATGAAGGCGGTTTTAGCCACACATATCCACTGAATGATAAAACTTATCCCCATTTCAAGCATACCTGTAATATTGGGTTGCAAAAGTCAGAATTATCCGACACTTCCCAAAATACCCAATTACTTGCAATAATTGTTTGGCTTTTGGTCTAGCACTTCAATTCTTAGTGACTTTTGTCACACCTCTATTTTAAATACTATATTCACCAATCCGGTTCCAATTCTTGTCATGTAAAATAATGCGGGCAGGCACCCCAACGGCCGTCGCATAGGGTGGCACATCATGAATTACAACAGCATTGGCCCCAACTTTGGCATGGTGGCCAACAGTGACATTACCTAAAACAGTTGCGTTTGCCCCCACCTCAACGTCATGTCGGATGGTCGGATGGCGCTTTGCCCCCTTGTCATTCCCAGTCCCGCCTAAAGTGACCCCGTGGTACAACTTGACCCGGTCGCCAACAATAGCCGTTTCCCCAATGACAACGCCCATGCCGTGGTCGATAAAGACGTTTTTCCCAATTTGGGCCCCTGGATGGATTTCAATGCCTGTATCCTTGCGGGTCGCTTCTGCCATTTTCCGGGCACCATAATAGTCTTCTTGTAAATAGAGTTCTCGCTCTGCGATATGGCGGACCACTGCTTGGAAACCTGGATATAGAAAGACTTCTTCTAAGGAATGTGGCGCTGGATCGTGGTCATAGATATATTGGGCGAAGTCGCGGTGGGCCTCATTTAATTCATCACTCAGCATGCCCATCACCGAATTGACCGGTTGATAGGTAACGTTCACCTGAATCTGGGAATACGGTCACAACAACCTTGCCTTTACCTAATTCTTTAGCGAGCTCTTTCGCTGCTACATAGTTGGCACCTGAAGAGAAACCAGCGAAAATCCCTTGAGAAGTTGCCAATTCTTTGGCTGCCGCAATCGCATCTTCATTTGAAACAATCGCTACTTTGTCTAAAACAGATTGGTCTAAGACTTTAGGAATAAAGTTGGCACCTAACCCTTGAATCTTATGAGGACCTGCTTTACCTTCAGTTAATAGCGGTGAATCACTTGGTTCACCACCCCAAATAACAGTAGCTGGATTCTTCTCTTTTAAGACATGACCAACACCTGAAACCGTTCCACCAGTACCGATACCAGCCACAAAGCCGTCAACGTTCGGTAAGTCAGCTAAGATTTCTTTGGCAGTTGTTTCCTCGTGGGCAATCACATTGGCTCCGTTTGTAAATTGACCAAATACCACACCATTACGTTCAGCCGCAATCTTTTCAGCCGTTTCACCAGCCAATGACATACCACCTGATTTATCTGTCAAAATCAGTTCCGCACCGTAAGCTTGAATCAATTGACGACGCTCGATACTCATTGATTCTGGCATCACGATCACGACATTGATACCTAAGGCAGCACCAACCATAGCTAACCCAACACCCGTATTACCAGAAGTCGACTCAACAATCGTTCCACCAACGGCTACTTTACCTGAATCCAACAAGTCTTGGACAATGTATTTTACTGGACGGTCTTTTACCGAACCTGATGGATTATTTTTCTCTAATTTGACATAGATATCCGCAGAATCTGCATCTAAACCATTAATTTTGACCAAAGGTGTATAACCAATCGCGTCTACAATATTTTCAAATAACATAAAATCCCTCCATATATAAGCTATCATCATTTTTTGACTACTTACTTTCACGCTATACTTTTCTGAATTTCTCAAGAGTTTTCTAACTGAAAGACAAGTGAACTATCTACCCGAATAGTACCTTTTTCATTGCACATAAGCAATTGCTTTGCTCAGTTTTTGATGATGAATAATTGAAGGGTTTTGATTGTTTTTACCTATCAAAAATATGCATATTCATTTTGAAGACAACCTACAAAAGCGTATGATAAAATTACAAAATACATTGGAGGTATATATGGACATTCGATTCGCACAAAACCAAGATATTACAGACATTTTAAATTTACTAGAACAAGTTAACTTAATCCACCAACAAGCTCGGCCGGACATTCTAAAAGAAGGCACTAAATATACCCATGATGAAGTTGCAACAATCATTGAAAACCCACAACGACCGATTTTAGTCGCTGTAGAAAATAACCACGTACTTGGATACATGTTTGGGGTTTTAAAAGAAACAGAAGAAGACAATATTTTAGTTGCTGAAAAATCGTTATATATTGATGATATCTGTGTTGATCAAAACGCCCGAGGTAAACATGTCGGCCAAGCCCTTTACCAAGCCACTAAAGAATTAGCCGCCGATACAGGTTGCCGCCGCATCACCTTAAACGTTTGGGCCTTCAACGACTCCGCCAAATCTTTCTATGAAAAAATGGGCATGCAGACCTTTAAAACGATGTTAGAAGATATTTTATAGCTTACTACAGCAACTTAACGTACATGTTAGGTCGCATTGTTTTAAAAAGATTTCTACTATCAAAAAAAGAGTAGCCTCCTTTTGGAAAGCTACCCTAATAAATCATGCATATTTTTATTTAATGAATTTTCAATGATTAACCTTCGACGGCAACTGCTTCGATTTCAACAAGCGCGCCTTTTGGAATCGCGGCTACTTCAAAGGCTGCACGAGCTGGTGTTACCCCTGTGAAGAATTCAGCGTAAACTTCGTTCATGGCTGCGAAGTCATCGATATTGTCTAATAAAACAGTTGTTTTCACAACGTTAGACAAGTCTAGACCTGCTTCCGCTAGAATCGCTTGAATATTTGTTAAAGATTGGCGAGTTTGTCCTTGAATATCCGACGCCGCAAATTCACCTGTTGCTGGATTAATTGGTAATTGGCCAGATACATATACCGTGCCGTTTACACTAATTGCTTGAGAGTATGGGCCTAAAGCTGCAGGCGCCTTTTCAGTTGCGATCGCTTTTTTTGTCATATATAACATCTCCTCTAATTTAATTTTAATAAATCTAGGTCTATTATCAACTAAATCAGTGAAATTGTCGATGATTTAATCCAAAAATTAGTGACGGCCGAGTAACCAGTTTACTGTTTCAGGGGCGTCGTGGTCGAAGAAGGCAGATTCCGCCATATCTAAGGCTTCGATTTTGGCCACATCTTCAGCGCTTCAATTCAAGGTCGAAGAACACAATGTTTTCACCCAGTTTTTAAAGGTATTTGGAACGTCTAAGGTAGACCGCATATCTGTAGCGATATTGGCATGAATCTCCTGGTCCGCATACCGAGAAATGTCAACCAAATCCTTACTTTGGTCCTTATCATATGGTTCAAGGAAGGGGTCGACTGCTTCACCCTCAAATAGCGCATCACTCGCTAAGCGATTCCCCGCTCTAGATGCAGTACTTTGGTAGCCCATTAGACAGTAGTAGTAAGTCAGGATCTCAATAAAGGGCTTAATCCCCTCCCCGTCACATAGAGGGCATGGTGGAAAGACATATAAATCGATGTTTGATATGCGTAACCAACAGCAAATAGTAACAGTTGGCAAACCCACCCTGTTGTGGCAGGTTTTTGGCCTTTTGCGCAAGTTTGTTTTACCTTCAATAGTAGCAGATATGTTAATCAAAATTTGTTTATGGTTGTTGTTCAGAATCGTAATCATTTTTTCCATTGTGTTTGTCATCATAAAACACGCCGTTACTTTATGAGTATTACTATAAAGACCAAGTGTTTGTGTAATAAGTGCAAAATGTTTACGAAAGGTTAATAAGGCAAAATTCCTATAAACGTTGACAACTGCCATAAATTTAGCCAATAAAAAAGAGCACCCGACATGGGTACTCTTGGAAAATATGGGTGACATAAATGTCACACTTGATTTTCTTATGCTTCTTCTGCGTTTTCGTCTTTGAAACCGTATTTTTTGTATGTTGGTGTTTTCCAATGCTCCATGCTATTACAAACCCTTATGTGATAAGGTTTATAAGAAAATACGTTTTCTATGAAATGCTTAAAATTTTAAAAAAGATGGCTAAAAAGATGGCTATATTCATTGTTCGTACGCCTATACTATGAATGAATTTCACAAACAAAATATAGATTCTGTGAGAACGATTTAAAGGTGTTTTAAAATAACTAAGTGGGTACTTCATCACTTCATTGTCTGTAAATTGCTTTCTCCATCGCACATATATATGTGTTCCCAGCTACAAATGAATGGTGGCTTTTTTTATTGTCGATTTTCAATCGTTCTTATAATATCTTCATTATATATGATTTTGGTTTGCTTCAATTCTATCACGATTAGTTCATCATAGGTAACTACCACCAAAAATATATCAAGTTTGAAACTATCACGCTTGGGGACGGATAAGTGCCACACATCCGCTTGCTTATAATTGAAGATTATTCTATCAAAATATGTATAGTTTGTATTGGGACGATACCCTTTATTATTCAAAAATGATTCTATATTGAAATTACGATTGATTTTTTTAACTGCTACAATCTCCATAATTTACCACCTACCAAGATTATAGAACATTAGTTCGTTTATATCCAATATTTATAAAACTTTGATGGTTTGTTCAAAAACTGGTCAATTCTTGCCACACTCTTGCTTGTTAAATCATCAAGAAAACTATTTACCTTAGATATATGTAAAGTGCCTTAAAACGCAAGGAAATGGCAAATATAGGTATATACAAAAATATAGATATTTGAATAATCTATACTTCTAACATTTTATTGCCCCCCCACCATCTATTGATGACACATGCACATATTAAATAACTTACTGACCTGCACCAACTTATGATGGCACAAAAAAAGGAGTAACCATTTCAAAGGCTACTCCAGCAAGCTATAAGTATGTATCAATCAAATACATTTCTTCAAATTCATCATAATTATTTTTTAGTTCGATAATCCCACTCATGAATGAAGTCGCTTCATCTTCAAATAGATACACGCTACCAGTTCCGTTTGCTTTGAGTGAGTATTGCCACAATGGAATGTTCTCATGGTGGACTTTCCAAAATTGATAACCATCCAATTCATCTTGGTAAATGTCAAAATCTCCGAAGCTATAAATTAGCGTATCATTTTTGTATTGATCCATATAACTACTATATCTTTGAAAGTGTTGTTGGTTCATTTTTCCACCATCCTTAGTAAAATCTATAATCTGAATATGTTTGTAACCCTACAAGGCAAATATCATCTATTGTCCTCTTGTAGTTATTGATTGCTTTAGATACCGCTTCAATATCAGTCATTGCTAGTCCCTTGCCAACAAATAGAATAAGCGTGTCACTATCCATGTAACTGATACACTCATCTTCACTTGGATGAATCTCGCACCAGATCGTGTTACTGATAGGATTGAACATCATTACTTTAATACCAGTATTTTGATTGTAGATAGTTACTGCTTTTTCAATATTCATTACATACCGCCTTTACGCTGGGATGATAATTGTAGGTAACCAATGTTCTGTTTTATAAGGATATTCAAACCCTCTTGCAAGTGGCATTGGTAACACTTTTCCATCCACCATATAAACAATTTTTTCAGTTGATTTGAAAGAAAGTTGATATTCTTCAATTACTTCTACCAGCAAAGTAGTAGCTTCACTATTCCATCCAGTCCATAAAATCACATTAGGATTACTTGGAAATGAAATTCCAGTACCTACTTTGATGAAGTCAAATTCAAACCGTTCAAATATATCTTCTATATCGCAAAAAGATAGATGATTCAGTTCTTTCAATTTATTGGCAATTTCATTCTTAATCAATCGTTGGTTACTCATTTTTTATATACTCCTATCTAAATTTGTAATAGTGTTCTTACTTCTGAAATAGGTAATCTTAAAACTCTAGCAACATCATCTAGTTGCGTTTCTTGGATATATCTCTTGTTTATATCAGCGTTGTTCCCACCCAATCTATACGCCCTAATCTGAATCTATCTACTATTAAATACTACATTTATATAGCCAAAATCTTAGGGCTTTACTCCAACATAGCCATTAGTTCATCTTCAACTGTATTTAATACACTAATCTTGGTTTCTTTGGTACTTTCCCAATCATCACTAGTCAATATAGCGTTAATATCGGTTTCGGTTAAATCTAGGCTAGCAACTTCATTATCTGACTGCTGTTGTCTTTTGGCTTGTTTGTGCTGGTCAATGTAGTAGTTAATTTCTTGTATTTCGTTATAGACCATAACCTCATAATCGCTTAAATAATCGTGCTTTAAAAGGGTTTTAAGGGTTGGATAGTCAAGTGTAGGCAACAACTCTTGGAATAGCTTATAACGCAATTTAAGGGCGTTTATTTGCCTGTCTAGTGATTCTTGATTTAATACCAAGCGAATAACAAACTGCTCAATATTCATAGCGTGCGTATAATCATCAATTGAAAAACCATATTGTGAAGTGCCTGTAAATGATTGCATGCTATACGCATATAATTGCGATTTAAGGCGTTCTGTTTCTAGTCGTTTAATCTTATATGGCAAGGCTACATGTCGCCTAATATGGTACTTAATTTCTTTGTTAGTTGCACTCTCCATGACTAACCCCCTTAAAATTTGGAATACTGGTATTTAATTTCTTCAAAGTAGTGTTCATACATCAGTAAGCAAACTTGTGTCATCAGTTTATTAAATTCGTGCCTAGTGATTCCCACCATGTCGCAATAATCATCGTATTTCATGAGTTTATTTGTGTAGGCACTCCCTACATGTCTTTTAGTTCCGTACGCTTCAACTATTTCAGCATGTTCATAAAAGAAGCTATGAATGAATTTCAGTAACGGCTTAGGTGCGTTTTTTAAAACGGTCATAATTTTTTGATAATCGTTGATTTCAAACTTGCTTAGTTCATCTTTGTGCGTGGCGTATATTTTCCATTTTTTTAGTACAAATTTAGGTCTACTATAAAACGACACCTTTCAACCTCCTTCTTGATAATGAGTACATCGAAACTGGATAGGATAGCATTTATATGAATAGTAGTTTTTACTTCTACCACATCCAATAGTTGGTTACCTCCTACGATTCTTTT
>OMJG01000628.1_pt1 | contig 25154 bp, 23 predicted proteins | sample 1646431 | NCBI WGS metagenome assembly OMJG01 (sample SAMN03771674, study PRJEB25209) | food metagenome | isolation source: Cotija cheese | place: Mexico:Jalisco,Michoacan | collected 2011-12-12
ACTACGGCTCACAGCGGACTTACACCGCCTAGTTACTGCCCATGCCGGGCGCACTCAAAAAAATATCCGTAGGCTCTAAAAGCCTACGGATATTATCAAAATTCACTAAATTTTATTATTAACTATTCGGCACTCGCCTTGACAAAGTCAGCAAACAAACCTTCAGGGCTTTGTGGTCGTGACAAAAATTCTGGATGGTATTGGGAAGCCACGAAGAATTTATGATCAGTTAGTTCTACCACTTCAACCAAATGGTTATCAGGAGACGTTCCGGCAAAAGTCAACCCTTTTTCCGCTAATATCTCACGATAAGCGTTGTTAAATTCATACCGATGGCGATGACGTTCTTGAATCACTTCTTGTCCCTTATAGGCAGCAGAAGCTTTGGTATTCTTACGCAACTTACATGGATAAAGTCCCAAACGCTGAGTCCCGCCCATTTCTTGGATATTTTCTTGGTCAGCCATTAAATCGATAATGTTGTTTTTACAATGCGGATCAACCTCTGTTGAGTTGCTATCCTCTAACCCCGCAACATCACGGGCAAACTCAATACATGCCAACTGCATCCCTAAACAAATTCCCAAGAATGGAACATCATTTTCACGTGCATACCTAATTGCCTGTATCATTCCTTCAAGTCCACGATCGCCAAATCCGCCCGGTACGATAATTCCATCATAAGCAGCTAATTTTTCAGCTACATTAGAACTATCCAGTTCCTCAGCATCAACGTACTCGATTTTAACATTTTTCTTGATCTGATAGCCGGCGTGTTTTAAGGCCTCGTTGACAGATATATATGCATCAGGTAATGAAGTATATTTACCGATCAAAGCAATTTTCACTTGTCCAGATAAATTATTGACTGTGTTCAAAAGATCCTGCCATTTAGACATATCAGCCTCAGGCGTGTCTAAATGTAATTTTTGACAAACAATGTCATCCATATGCTGCGCCTTTAAATTCATCGGGATCTGATAGAGAGTTGGAACATCTAGAGATTCGATCACAGCTTCCGGCTCAACATCACAAAAGTTAGATATTTTGTTACGCATTTCTTGTGAAATCGGTTTTTCTGTCCGTAAAACCAAAATGTTTGGTTGAATCCCTAAGCCACGCAATTCCTTAACACTGTGCTGCGTTGGTTTAGTTTTCATTTCGCCAGCGGCCCTTAAATATGGGATCAATGTTGTATGGATATACAAAACGTTTTCCGGTCCAACATCAGCGCGCATTTGTCGTAATGCTTCCAGGAAAGGTAATGATTCAATATCGCCAACTGTTCCGCCAACTTCTGTAATCACTACATCGGCGTCTGATGATGTACCGGCACGCATGATCTTTTCTTTGATCATATTAGTGATATGGGGTATCACTTGGACAGTGCCCCCTAAATAGTCACCACGACGCTCTTTTTTAATAACTTCTGAATAAATCTTACCAGTAGTCACGTTGGAATACTTGTTCAGTCGAATGTCGATGAAGCGTTCGTAGTGTCCAAGGTCTAAGTCAGTTTCTGTACCGTCATCTGTTACAAAAACTTCGCCGTGTTGATATGGGCTCATTGTACCTGGATCAACGTTAATATAAGGATCAAACTTTTGAATGGTCAGTTTTAGACCACGATTTTTTAACAAGCGCCCTAACGAAGCAGCAACGATCCCTTTTCCTAAAGATGATACAACTCCACCAGTTACAAAAATATATTTGGTCATTACAAATGCCTCTCCTCTAGATTAAATTTTTATGGGGAAGATTTAAAAAAGAAATAAGCTCCCTATCCATTATTATGAATAGAGAGCTTACTTTTACCGTTCATTTGACTCCAGCATCTAACTGAAGCGCCCAGACAGTATAATACAGAATAATTTACGCCACGTCAAGTCTAAATCTTAGATAACTATAAATTCATTTTGCAAAATTACTCTTCGTTGTCGTCATCTTCGTCATCATCAAGTTCGGAAAGCTGCCCTTCAATTCCATCAGGAAGCTCATCATCATCCTCATCATCAGTTGATTCGTCAATATCACTTAAATCTTTACCATATTCTTTTAATTCAGCAGATTCTTCATCGTCTTCAGTATCTTCATCATCATCAAAGTCCTGATCTTCAGGATCATCATCGTCATAATCGATCACATCATCATCGTCATCACTTTGATCATCGAGAAAGGCGTTGACCTTTTTGCGACTTTTACGCTTTGGACGTTCTTCATCTTCATCATCAGAATGAACAAGTGCTTCATCGATAGATTCATATGGATACCAGGAACGCAAGCCCCACAGATTATCCCCTAATGAAATGAAGCTGCCATCAATGTTTAAATCCGTATAAAATTGTGGTAAACGATCACGGATCTCTTCATCGCTTTTACCAAGAAATTGTTGAATTTCATTTGTCAAATCTGCGAAGCCCATTACATCGCCTTTTTGGTTTAAAATGGCCCGCGCAACTTCGATCATTGATAATTCTGTTTTATTCGCACCTTTGAATCTTTCTAGCTCCAAACCGGTACACGTCCTTTCCACAGTTTACTTTCTATCATACAATATTAGGCTGTAAAATGCAATCGTATTTTGTACTCCCCCAGCTCCTGTCCATTTGAGATCAGATCATAATCGATCGAAACTTTTCCACTAACGGGATATTCAGATAAGGTCACATTCATCTTAGGAGTAACAGTGATCAGTGGTACGACACCATAAGGGGTCTGATAACGTGCTTCCAGCTTTTTATTTACCACAAAAAACATCTGCGACCTATTTCGCCCCTGCTGTCGCGTTAGTTGGACTTCGCCAGCAGCATTGATCTTAAAAGTAACCATCGCAGGATCTTGATCTTTTAACTTTTCTTGATAACGTAAATAAATCGTTTTTCCCATATTGAAAAACTGCCCAGGTACATCTTGAACTAAATTATTAACTTCTCCTTCTTGTACACTTTGCGTTTCCAAATGGATCATGACATTAGATTTTTCCGTTGCCGTTTTTATCTGTCCTTTCTGAATTTATTTGGATGTTTCAGGATCTTAGTTGCAAATTTCTTCTACAAGAAACTTGCAAAACCCCACTTTTCCTTTTCTATTATTAAAATGTTTTACAATAGTATTATATATTTTTAATCGTAGACACAAAAGTCTTTTGTACTAATTATGTTATAATTAGTTCAAAATCACTTAACGAATTATCCAGTATTCATAATGTCTGACACACTATTACATTGAATTATCCGGCTAAGATATTTTAGTTAATTCACACATATTATTCAAGTAAAATGTTGGGGAGCAAAAACAATAAGTTATTGTTTATATCTAGTGCTGACAATTCTGTTGTTTTTAAAGGAGGGTTCTACTTATTACTCAGTATAATGTTCAAAAATTACCTATGGAAAAAGTCTTGCGTGACCCGATCCATAATCATATTTATATTCAACAGCAAGTTATCCTTGATTTGATCAATACTAGGGAATTTCAACGGCTCCGTCGGATCAAACAGCTCGGCACTACGAGTTATACCTTCCATGGTGCAGAACATTCACGTTTTTCACACTCTGTTGGTGTCTATGAGATCACGCGCCAGATCTGTGACCTGTTCGAGAGAAACTATCCCAGCCAAAAAAAAGATGATGGGCTTTGGGACGATAATGAACGGATCGTAGCACTTTGTGCAGCTTTATTGCATGACTTGGGTCATGGGCCATACTCGCATACTTTTGAACATATTTTTTCAACCGATCACGAACAAATGACTACCGACATTATCACTTCTCCGCAAACTGAAGTGAATCAAGTCTTAAAAAAGGTCGGGCCAAATTTCCCTGAAAAAGTAGCCAGTGTAATTCAAAAAACCTGTCCTGATCCTCAAGTTGTTCAAATGATCTCGAGTCAGATCGATGCTGACAGGATGGATTATTTACTACGTGATTCTTACTTTACAGGAACAAAATATGGTAATTTCGATTTGACTAGGATCTTGCGAGTGATGCGCCCTTATAAAGAAGGGATCACTTTTGACATTTCAGGAATGCACGCTGTTGAAGATTACATTGTCAGTCGTTTTCAAATGTATCAGCAAGTGTACTTCCACCCTGTTTCACGCTCAATGGAGGTTATTTTAAGCCATTTGTTAAAGCGTGCAAAGTACCTCTACACTGTTAATAAGCTTCAGTTAAATGGCGCCACAGACCTGCTAGTTCCGTTTTTGACCGGAGAATACAGTTTAAATGACTATTTACACCTCGACGATGGGGTCTTGAATACTTGTTTTGCAGTCTGGCGCGACTCAGGCGATGAAATACTAAGTGATCTGGCACACCGTTTCTTAGACCGGCACCCACTGAAATCTGTCCGTATATCACCAGAAACTAGAAAGTACATCCCTACCTTAGAAAAGTTAGTCACACAAGCTGGTTACTCTGCTGAATACTACATGGACACTAATGATAGTTATGACCTGCCATATGATGCCTATGATCCTCATTCGCAAAATCCACGGACTCAAATCGAATTAATACAAAATGACCAAAGTTTGGTAGAACTATCGGCTATCAGTCCACTTGTCAACTCGATCACCGGCAAAGTTTCTGGTGACGAACGTCTCTTTTTTCCTCGAGAAATGTTAGCGGCAAATAAACAAAATGATCTTTTTTTACCAGTTTACGAAGCTTTTGACCGTTATATCCACAATGATCAAGTAGTTGCGCCTGAATAAAAAGGCAGCAGTTTTAGTAAATTTTCTTACTAAAACTGCCGTCTTTTTTATTTAACATATTTCTCTACCCTGTGATCAAGACAGCGCAAACAATCAACCAAAGTGAGAGCAAAAGGCTGTTGACCGAGAACCTATCAAAATGGATCGGTTTATTTTTTTTATCAGCTATTTTATGGACATCAATTTTTCGGGCTTGGTATTCTTCATCAGTCTCACCCTTATGTTGATGTTGAAACCAACCAGAGATAAGACTGGCATGTAGTAAGATATCCGTAATTGCCAGACATAACAACACTAGACCAGCCATAAAGTAAATATCAGAAACAAGGATATTTTGTTTGGCTAAATAGCCAATTAACGCAAGGACTGCTGTAACACAAATTGTAGACAGATCTAACTTGATCATGATCTTGCTTTTAAAATTTGCCATTTAATTCATTACACCACATTTTTTCAAAAATTAAAGTTGTTCAAATGAGCTTGACTGCTCCATAATTAACTTCTATTAAAAAATTATACCATGATTCGATCTTTTTTCACTTCCAAAATGATAAGTTGTTCTTACTTTAAACAAAAGGGCTTAGGGGATCCTTATTTTCCTCGATCCACTGACCTTTTCCTACCCATCAACCAAGTGGTGAAAAAAATCACTAAAATTACAGAGATGACTGAATATAAAACTAACATGCATTCACTCACAAAAATTTTGGAATTTAGATAATAGCCAAAACTATTGTGCAACTTGTTAAGCAAAATAAATAGTGCAAGGTCACCACCAAACATTCCAAAAAATAATGTGTTAAAGGTCATTCCCATGATCTGAAAGCCGATATTCTGCCCACTTTCATACAATTTTCCCCGCTCGATCTGTGGATCTTGCTCAATAACCTCATTTAAGCCGCTGGCAATTGCAATTGCTGCCTCAGCAATAGCTCCAAGAGTACTCAAAACAGTCGTTGATATTGCAATTTTTTCAAAATCAACACCTACCATTAAATTAAAAGCCTCGATCTCTTCAGATTGTTCGTTAGCAAAGCCCTTGACTTGCACCACATGATCTAAGGGGATGATCAAAAGCAGCATCACGATCATCACACACAGTGTTGCTAAAAAAACAACGTTAGCTGACTTTTCATCAGAAGTCCCCATATAAATCGTGATAGCCAAAATACAGACCCCGCTAAAAAGCGATGTCCACAAGGGAGGAAATCCAGATGAGATCAAGATGATCGTCAAAAATAATAAACCGAAGTTTAACAAAACAGAGAAAAAGGCTGAAAAGCCTTGCTTACCACCGATCAAAACCATCAATACCGCGAGGATCACAGTTAAAATACTAATCGTTTCCAACTTTATGCCCCCTTTTAAAGGTTAATGATGCTAAGCCGCTTGCGGCGGGTACTACCAACGCTATACCGATCCCACTGATCAAAGACTGTACGATCCCCAATGACATCGTCCATTCAAAGGTATAGCCGATACTATTACCTGTTCTGAAAAATAACACTCCCATCGCAAATGTCTCCGCAAAAAAGATCAGCAGTAATACGTTGATCAATGGTCCTAAAATCGAACGACCGACTTCCAAGCCTGAAGAAAACAATTGCTGCTGTTTAATGTGTGGATGGGCACGACGAATTTCAAAGACTGTAGAAACAATATCTGTCGCTGCATCCATCACTGCTCCTAACAAACCGATCACAGTCGCCGATAAGAACAGTTGTTTAGGTGATTGAGTCGCGAAGTCCAAGGCTTCGTAGTGTAAATCGTCGCCCGTATAATTTAATACTAAAATACCAATTAGCAAGCCTGCCGCAGTTCCGGCCACGATAGCCCCAAAAGTTACCGCACATTGCTTGTTCCAACCGATAACTATTACCAACGATAAGGCAGTAAATATAAAAGCACTCACAACAAACAACCAAAAAAAGTTGGTCAAATTCAGTGTGACATCCAAGTTAACAAAAATTAGAAACACGACAAAATTTAAAGCCACGCTCAACAAGGTTTTCAATCCTTTAAATCTCATGGTCAAAATTAATAAGGAAACCACGAGCCAGCTTAGCATTATTAAATAGGTGTCGCGTTTATAATCTGAAATTTGTGCTGTAAGACGACCATTCTTTTTTTGCAAGTCAACAAAAACCTGCTGTCCCGTATGAAACTTCTGGTCGAACGCACCTGAATCTGTCCACGAATTAGCAGCGTAAACTTTTTTACCTTGATACTTGCCGTTTTTGATGACCATGACGATTTTTTGTGAATGTTGATGATCGATATTTTTAAACTCGTCCTCAGTTCGCTTGGTAGTGCCATTGCTGATTCGAGTTATTTGTCCAATATCACGGTCATACATGAAGGCATCATGTATTGTAAATATGTAGACAAAGGCGCCTACCATGAGCAATATCAGAACTGTCACTAAACTTTTCATATTTTTGCCAGACATTTGATCAATTCCCTTCAATTCTTCCAGCTTAGCACTATCATTCCATAACATAAAGATAAGCAGGAACGATTTAAGTTTCTTTTTAACCACTAAAAGGTCAACCTGGATTAAATTTTTAGTTTACGATATAATTCTATTTGAATAAAATAAAGGATGATATTTACGATGAAAACCACTGATAATGTCTTAAGATTACTAGAAAACAACACGCTTCCTCTTTCTGGCCAGCAAATCGCGGATAATCTGCATATCTCACGGACAGCAATTTGGAAGGCAATCAAAAGTTTACAAGAAAATGGCTATGAGATCGAAAGCAAGCCGCATGTCGGTTACCTTTTATTAGATCCTCCCATGTTGTCCGAAGCTTTTATTAGACGCAACCTAACTAACAAAGTCCCACTAAAATTCGAACTCCACGATAGTTTAGGATCAACTAATCTGCGAGCTAAAGAATTAGGGACCTTGCCACAAACAAATGAACCGCAGATAGTCATCAGCGATCAGCAGACTAAAGGCTATGGCAGATATGGCCGTTCATTTGCTTCACCTAAACAAACCGGGATCTATTTAAGTATCTTATTACAAAATCAGCAAAAGCATTTCAATGCCGGTCTACTGACAACCGCCACGGCAACTGCACTATGTCGGGCGATCGAGAAAAAGTTGGACATGAAGCCTGGGATAAAATGGGTCAACGATGTTCTCTGGAAAAATAAAAAAGTCAGTGGGATCTTAACTGAAGGGATCACCGACATTGAAACTGGAAACCTCAAACAAGTTGTGATCGGTATTGGTATCAATTATCTGACCGATCCTGACACTTTTACACCTGAATTGCAACAACGTGCGACCTCTCTACGTTCTGCCGTTCTTGCAAAAAATGTTTCCAGAAATGTCTTTATTGCTGCTTTTTTGGATGAATTCTTTAACTTGTACCCTAATTTTAACAGTTCTTCTTTCATTCAAGATTATCGAAAGTATTGTACAACACTAGGTAAGCGAGTCACGATCACTCAGGGCAGTCAAACGACAACTGGTACCGCACAAAATATCACCGACACGGGTGAACTGGTTTTAAATGATGGGAGGATCTTTTCTTCCGGTGAGATCACAAAAATTAGAAGTACACAAGATTAAAAGCTGTTGCGCTAATTTCTTTTTATTGCCCTTTTCCCATGATAAAATAGGTTTAGGTATAAGAACAAAAATTGCGAGGTGGACAAGATGAGTGAGAATGCTTTTTTCAATCCTGGGCAATCAGTTTCCAGCGATTATGATTTCGATAAGGCTTACGTAGCTGCAAAAATTTATCACGACAAATCAAAGAAACCTGTTGTTGTTGTCCGAGAAAAAGATGGTCAACCCTACTTGATTTTCGATGAACAAGCTGCGCAAAATACAAAGCTCGATGAAAACTCTGAATATTCGATCATCAAGAGAGTCGACGACTAAATAAATTCAAAATCAGCTTTATTCATCTAAAATCAAATGTAAAAAAGCAAAGCAGATATAATGTCTGCTTTGCTTTTGTTTTTCTAAGAGTCTGAACTTAATTATCCGAATGAAAACGATTCTTAAATAGTGGACTAACAGGTTTATTTTCATGGATCCGCTTAATTGCGTCACCGATCAACGGTCCAACAGAAATCTGGATAAGTTTGTCAATTTGTTTTTCTTTCGGCAAATTGATCGAATCTGTCACGATCAATTCTTTGATTGGAGATTTTTCGATCCTTTCGATCGCAGGACCAGATAAGACTGGATGCGTTGCTGAAGCATAAACTTCAGTAGCTCCCGCGTCCATCAAAGCCTGTGCAGCTAACGTGATCGTACCGGCTGTATCGATCATATCATCGATCAGGATACATTTCTTACCTTCAACTGATCCGATAATATTCATAATTTCAGCCACATTCGCCTTAGGCCGTCTCTTATCAATAATTGCGATCGGTGCCTTTAAAAATTCAGCCAATTTACGGGCTCGTGTAACCCCACCATGGTCAGGTGAAACAACAACTGCATCCTTATCAATGCCCTTTGTCATAAAATAATCAGCCAACAACGGAGCACCCATCAGGTGATCAACGGGAATGTCAAAGAACCCCTGGATCTGAGCCGCATGGAGATCTAATGCGATCACACGGTCACAACCAGCTTTCTCTAACATATCAGCAACTAATTTTGCTGTGATCGGTTCACGGGAACGTGCTTTGCGGTCTTGACGAGCATAACCATAATACGGGATCACGGCGTTGATCGTATGAGCACTGGCACGACGTAAAGCATCGATCATGATCAACAATTCCATTAAATTATCATTTACTGGAGCAGAAGTTGATTGAACGATAAAAATATCGCACCCACGAATACTTTCTTCAATGTTGATTCGGATCTCACCATCGCTAAAACGATCGACAGATGTTCTCCCCAATGGTACACCAACAGCATTGGCAATTTTCTGTGCTAACGGTTTATTTGAATTCAAAGCAAAAATTTTTAACTTTGAATCGTTATATTGTTCAGACATAACAGCCTCCATCAGTCCTTAATATTCTTATTAACTCTCACATTAATCTTAAAGCATTTACTGCCTTAAAAGCAAGTCTTGCTAACCAAACTGTTAATTATTTTTTCTTGGCTGCTTCAGTTTCCTTAGCTGCCTGTGCTACTGGATATTTATCATAATAGCCGTCTTTATTTACTTGTCTGCCACGCGCAATAGCCATATCATGAGGCTTAACATCCTGTGTCACTGTTGAACCAGCAGCGATATACGCATGATCCCCAATTTCTACTGGTGCGACCACGTTACTGCCGCTGCCAATAAATGAATAGTCGCCAACATTGGTGTGATGCTTATTTATTCCATCGTAGTTAACAAAAACTGTGCCGCAACCAACATTGATCTCCTCGCCAAGTGTCGCATCGCCAACATAAGTTAAATGCCCAACTTTAGTATTTTCACCAATCGTTGCTTTTTTTACTTCAACAAAGTTACCAATGTGGACACCCTCACCAATATCAGCTTGAGGGCGAAGGTGACTGTACGGTCCAATATCTGAGTTATCATGCATTACTGAATTTTCGATCGTAGAAGAAGTGACCTTTACAGAATCACCAATAACTGAATCAACGATTTCAGAATGAGCGCCGATCACACAATCGGAACCAATTGTTGTCTGACCTTTTAAACTGACACCTGGTTCAATAATTGTATCTGAACCGATCTTAACATCAGTATCAATATAAGTATTATCCGGATCAACGATCGTTACGCCGTTTTGCATATGTTCTTTATTGATCCTTTTGCGCATGACTTTGGCAGCATTGGCTAAAGCAACACGATCATTAACACCCATTGATTCTTCAAAATCTTTCATTTGATATGCAGCAACGACCTTGCCTTCCTTTTGGAAGACCTCCATTAAATCTGTCAAATAGTACTCACCTTGAGCATTATCGTTGTTGATCTTATGCAAAGCTTTAAATAATTCTCGGTTATTAAAACAATAAACCCCAGTATTTATTTCCTGGACTGCAGCTTCTTCTTTAGTTGCATCTTTTTGCTCAACGATTTTCTCAACAATGCCTAAATCATTACGAATGATCCTGCCATAACCAAACGGAGCAGCAGTGTGTGCAGTAAGTACTGTAGCTACAGCACCTTTGGATTGATGATACTGAAATAATTCGGAGAAAGTTTCCGCAGTAAATAATGGTGTATCACCGCATGCGATCAGTGTGATCCCATCTTTATCACCTAGTAACCTTTCAGCTTGCATGACTGCGTGCCCTGTCCCAAGCTGTTCAGATTGAACAACATAATTTGTTCGCTCTTTTAAAGTTTTTTTGACCATTTCAGCACCATGTCCGATAACAGTCACGATTTGGTCCATATCATTTTTCTCAATTTGTGTTAACACGTGGTCGACCATGGGTTTACCACACACTGGATGCAAAATCTTGTACAATTTTGATTTCATTCGGGTACCTTGACCAGCAGCCAGAATCACAGCATATTTTGAAGACATTAATTATTACTCCTCTATTTTGAAATTAACGGAGCGAGTAATTAATTTATTTAAAATTAATTAGCTCATCCATAATTGGGTCACAACATCCCTGAAAATTACACTATTATACACTTTTATTGCGCACAAATAGCTTTAAGAGCAGACCCTTCTTTTGAATAATAACCCAGTTTTTACCAGTATGCAACTAGCCATCCTATTCTAAGCAAAACAAGCTTTAACTTTAATGATGATTTTTAGTGAATTTTTATCTATGAAATATTTTCTCTCGAAAAAAAGCTTCTATCAGTTGAGTTAACTTGATAGAAGCCTTTTAATAGTATGTCGATCAAAATCGCAGACCTGGTTATTTTGGTAAATAACCGATCTCAGTCAGGATCTCACTAGATTTCTTGATGTTTTCCTTATTATCAGTGAATGTTGCAAATACCCATGACTTTAATAAATATTTAATACCATCCTTGGTCCACTCTCCATTCTTATCATGAAGAACTAAGGCATTTGTATAATAAAGCGAATCAATAAAGACTGGGGTAAAGTGCCTGTTCGAAAATTCTTCGGCTTGAGCCAAGATCTCAGCACATTTATCAAAGTCCATCATCCGGTAATAATACAAGGTCAGATTCTTCCAAATAAAGAGTGCCCAAAAAACATAATCGTCAAGATTGATGTTTTCTAACAAGCCAGGGACCTGTTCAAAATAAAAACTGGCCTTGTCATTTTCTTTTCTTTCCAAATAAACCACGCCCAGTTCACAAGTAGCTAAGACGGTGAAAATATCAACTTGCTTATTCCGCATCTGCAAGATCCGATTAAAACCAAATAGCGCATCTTCAAAATCACGGGTCTTCCACATCTTAGCATTAGTCTTTAAGAAAAGATAATGAGCCTCTTGCTCGTTGTCGCTTAACTTATCAATTTTATCGAGAGTTTCTAATGCTCGATCATACTCATTGTTCATACTAAATTTATCGGCTTCATCTAAAAAACGTTGGGCGGTTAAAACTTCATTATCAACCACAACATCCTCAAGTTTCAAACCTAAACGTGCAATGATCTTAGCTAAAATATCCCCTCTAGGAGAGGTAGAATTTCTTTCAAGCAAACTGATCGTCCCTTGAGTTGTGATCCCCTTTGCCAGATCTTGCTGAGAGATACCTAACTTTTTTCGTGTATCTTTAATTTTTTGGCCATCTATCATAATGATTTCCCCTCTTAATAGGTACATTTTCTAAAATAATAATTACAGCTTAATGCTGAATTAAAATTTCTAGCTAGCACTACTTTATAAACTAGATAGTTTATAGCTATTTGTCAAATAGTATGACTCCTATACTTAAAAAGTTTAAACAATTTTTGCATAAATTGCAAAACATAAGGTTTATAAATCAAATATCTTATCTTTTTTACCCTATTAAGATATTCTCAGTACTCCAAACAACTTTTATATATACGCCTATTCTCTTTAAATATTGCTTAATTGTCAAGTAAAGCATTCCATAATTAATAATAATCAACTTTAATCATATTAAATGAGAGCCATTTACTTCATAAAGGCTCATTTTATAGTTCATTAAATTATATCCAAGTTAATATCTACTAATATTTAATACACAGTTTAAGTTTGGGCTAGTTTAATTATTTCTTTTAGAAGGCTAAAAGTATGTTGTCCACTAGTTTATATTTTGTTTTTAATTACAAAAAAACTGGAACAACAATATTGCCATTCCATTAAGAAATTAAAATTTATTTATCAAAAACTTTCTCTAGATAATTTCCAGCATCAACATGTATCGTCTTATCTTCTGAGTTAACTTGGTCAACTTTCAATAATGAAGTGTAATTATCCACCAATCTTTGACCTGTAAATGATCCTTCAGCAAAAACTGTGATGCCAACCAATTCAGAATCAAATTCTTCGATCATTGACTTCATTCCGTTAACAGTTCCGCCGCCCTTCATAAAATCATCAACAACTAAAACGTGCGAACCTTGCTTCAAACTCCGCTTGGATAACTCCATTTTTTCGATTCTTTCACTTGATCCAGAAACAAAATTAACGGAAACTGTCGCACCTTCGGTAATTTTAGAATCACGACGAACTATCACAAATGGGACATTGAGGTATTCAGAAACGCTTTGAGCGATCGGAACTCCCTTAGTTGCAACTGTCATAACGGCATCGATCTGTTTATCGATATATTCCCGCGCGATCACGCGACCTACACGCCGTAACACATCTGGCCGGCCTAAAAGGTCAGACAAGTAAACATATCCCCCTGGTAATAAGCGACTTTCTGAAGACATTTCAGTTACCATTTCATTAATAAAATCACGTGCTTCATCTTCGACGATCGACGGAATAAAACGTGCACCACCAGCGGCACCAGGAATTGTTTCTAAGATGCCGATCCCTCTATTTTTAAAAGTCCGCTTAATGATAGCCAGATCTTCAGAAATCGAAGATTTAGCTGATTCATATCTATCCGCGAAAAAAGTTAATGAAATTAGTGTGTGCGGCCTTTCCATTAAGTAATTAGTCATGTCGATCAAACGATCGCTTCTTCTTGTTTTCAAATTTCAACCTCCACTAGCAAATTGTTCTTTAAATTGAATTTCACTTCGTTATTATACGCTAACTTTAGCAAATATAGTAGTTTTTTTATGTATTTAAGCATTAATGTTCGTATTTATGAAAAATAAGCTCTTAAAAGCTTGAATTTTTTCAGTCTATTACAGAACAAATTAACGTTCGCGTATTACGAAGCAGCAAGATTTAACTTATCACTTTTTACGAGTTTCGTCAATCTTTTTATTAAAATAGCTAGTCACTTGACGTTTGTATTGCTTACTTAATTAAATTTTCCCACTAATTATCCGTTAAACTGTTTTAGTTCGTCCGTTAGGCTTTTAAAATTGTATTATTATAGATATAATTAAGTTTAACAAACGTTTAGGAATAAGGTGAGACCTTGGAGATCACAGAAAAGGCCCCGGCCAAATTAAATTTGTGTCTAGATACCCCATTTCAACATCCTAATGGTTGTTTTGAATGGGAGATGGTAATGACAGCGATCGACCTGGCAGATTATGTTCATATTGAAACCATGTCTGATGACGACCGGATCACTGTCAAAACCGACAGCGGCTTTTTACCTTGCGACCAACGCAACTTAACCTATCAAGCCGCAAAAAAAATCAAAAGTCATTTTGGCATTGAAACAGGCCTTAAAATTTCAATCAAAAAAAATATTCCGGTTGCTGCTGGAATGGGGGGCGGTTCAGCGGATGCAGCTGCAGTTTTACGAGCGCTGAATAAATTATGGAAATTGGGATTGTCTTCCAAAGAATTAGCACAGTTCGGACTGTCGATCGATTCTGATGTTCCTTTTTGTGTCTATAGTCAAACTGCACTCGTGACGGGGCAAGGCGAAATAGTCACCCCTCTTAGAGAATTACCAACAATGTGGTTCGTTATTGCTAAACCTCCTGCAAGCGTCTCTACTCCCTTTATCTTGAAGCAGATAAACTATGATAACCTAGAGCATTTAAATGTCGCTCAACTCGTATCAGGGATCAAAGACCAAGATTTCAAGCTGATCACTAGTAATATGCAAAATGTTCTAGAACCGATCTCCGCTGCTCGTTATCCGGAAATAACGAGGATCAAGCATAAAATGCTTCAATTCGGGACCTCTGCAGCTTTAATGAGCGGAACTGGACCAACTGTTTACGGAGTTTGCCAAAACTATTCTCGTGCTGCCCGTGTTTACAATAGTTTGCGGGGGTTCTGTGAAGAAGTCTATCTGGTGAAGCCTATCACTTTGAAGGGCTCCAATGTTCATACAATAAAATGATCTTACCCTGTTTTTTGAAGAAAACAGAGTAAGATCATTTTATTAAAAAAAAGCCCTTTGATGTTATCACATCAAGGCGCATTTTTAGTCATTATCAAAATTTAATTCAATGTTTTTAGTTAAAACATCTGTGTAACTAAAAGAGACGCGTTTGACCGCATTCTCATTTTGGTCAAGGTCAACAACGAAAACAGCAGGAAATGTCTCACGTAAAATTCCATGTCTTGTAGTAACTTTTTTGCGGCCAACCTGAGTTGTTACAGTTAAATTATTACCGATGCGGTCATCTAATTTGGTTTTGATCGTAGCTATCGTAACAGGCATTTGATCCACTCCTTCTAAAGAGCAATGATACCACTTTTTTACAAAAACCGCAATTATACCACACCAATAATTTTACATCAACAAAAATAATAAATTTTTTATTTACTTTTTGGTACTAACTTTTGTTCTTCTAAACTATCGCTCAGCTTGACAAAATCCGCGACACTAAGCCTTTCTGCTCTGATTCCTGGCTCGATTTGCGAACTGTTTAAAGCAGAAGTTAATTTGTTTTTAATATTTTCATCCTTACCATATAAGCCTAATAAATTATTCCATAAACTTTTGCGCTTATGCATAAAACTCCCACGAACTAATCTTTTAAAATTAACTTCATTTTGTGGATGATATTTCTCCTGCCGCCTTTTTTTCATTGATACAATAGCAGAATCAACTTTAGGGCTTGGCACGAACACTGTCTTAGGTACAGTAAAAGCGATCTCACTGTCAGTTGAATAAGCAACTCCGATCGTTAAAGACCCATAGTCCTTATTTCCGGGGCTAGCTGTCAAACGTTGTGCAACTTCCTTTTGCATCATAACCGTGATCGACTCAAAATCTGCCTCTTCATCAAGGAGATGTAATACGATCGGAGTCGTAATGTAATAGGGCAGATTGGCAACGATTTTTACCGCATGCTGCCCATCAAAATGTTCTTGGATCAGGGCTGATAATTGTGTTTGTAAAATATCACCATGTAAAACTGTAATGTTGGCATAGTCTGCTAAAGTTTCTCCTAAAACAGGAATCAATCTTTCGTCGATCTCTAAAGCCAATACTTGATGGGCATTTTTTGCGAGCTGCTCAGTCAAAGCCCCAATTCCAGGTCCGATCTCGATCACATCATCATCTGCAGTAACATCAGCCGCAGTTACTATTTTTTTTAACACATTCAAGTCAGTCAAAAAATTTTGTCCTAAGCTTTTTTTGAAGGTCAGACCATAGGTTTCCATAATTACTTTAGTGCGTGTACCAGAACCAATTTCCGGTCTTTCATTATCACTCATTATTTTCCTCCATCTCGTTAACGTATTGTAAAGCTTTCTTAAATTCTTCTGGCGTGACTTGAAATAAATTTAATCTTTTATATAGTTGTTTGCCATTTACATAGCCGATCCGTAAAAATTCGCATAAAACTTCTCTTCTTTTTCTAGCATTGGGTCCAGAAATCAGCTTAGCGGCTAACAGATCCGCTTGTGTGATCTGCGGCTGCGCTTCAGGAACTTCTGTATACAAATGTGCTAAAGCATCTCTGATCGTTTCAGGGGTTGCATGTTCCACTCCTAGACTTCCTTGTCCATGAGGCACAGCATCTTTTTTCTTCAAAAAGGCATGCTTTACTCCTGGTACAGCAGCTTGGATCGTCTTTCTGATTTTTTCTCCAGAAAAATCGGGATCAGTAAAAACGATCACTCCTCTGATCTCATTTAATTCATCAATTTGTTGCAAGACTTCATCGCTGATAGCTGAACCCCTGGTTTCGATCGTATCGGCATTAACGGCCATGTTGATCCGTTTAGTATCATCTTTTCCTTCAACTACGATCACTTCTTGAATCTTCATTTTTTTACTCATTTAAGGTGTAAAACTCTTTTCGTATTTTGATAAGCAGCTTCTGCAAGTTCAAAAGCAGGTACTCTTCGAGCCTCCGCAATAAATTCTAAAGTGTAACGTGTCATGGCAGGCTCGTTTTGCTGACCACGATATGGCACCGGCGTCAGGTATGGTGCGTCTGTTTCAACTAATATGTGGTCGAGCGGAGTTTTAATAGCAGCCTCTTGAACTTCTTTTGCATTATTAAATGTTACCACACCGCTATATGAAAGTTCCATTCCTAAGTCTAAAAATTTCTGTGCCCACTGCCAGTCTCCATTAAAACTATGCATAATTCCGCCATAATGGCCGACATCAGCTTCTTTTAAAATCTCATAGCAATCAGTAAAGGCGTCACGATTATGCACACTGATGGGCATTTCAAGCGTTTGTGCTAATGCAATTTGCTTTTTAAAGACTTCTTTTTGCAAATCATGGTCAACGCCGCAATGATAGTCGAGCCCTATTTCACCGACTGCAACTACTTTATCCTTCTTTAAAAAATCTGTCATTTTCTTCTCTAAAGTCAGACAATATTTTTTGCTATCTTCAGGATGACAACCGACTGCGCCATAAATATGCTGGTAGTTTTCTAATAATTTTCCTAATTCAATAGTGCTTGGCTCATCATAACCAATAACCAGCATCGCCTCAACACCCAGAGCTTTTGCACGCTCGATCACGTCTTCCCTGTCGTTTTCAAATTCAGCAGAGTTAATATGTGTATGTGAATCAAAAATTTGCATCAGATACTTCCTCTCCTATTTTTAAGACATAAATAGTTCTTGCTAAACCCCGCTTATCCTGTCTGGGTCTCACAGTGCCAGAAACACAATATGCTTAAAACCCGATATACTCGCTTCTTCCCGCTTGCCTCCGCTCTGTTTTTGTAGTCGAGCTCCAAAACCCAGAAGGTTGTGCCTAGCTAACTTTCACACCATATTACCAAGTACGCAATATAGCATGAAAGCCTGCTAGTGCTCACCTTCTACCCGGGTTTCTCCGCTCTGTTTTTATAGTCGAGCTCTGGCAAGCAAGAAGTTCCGTCTATCCAACTTCAACAACACAGTGCCTAAACCGCACTATCTTGTTGGGGTCCGATATACTCGCTTCTTCCCGCTTGCCTCCGCTCTGTTTTTAAAAAAGGTTCGAGAAGTTTTTCTCCCCGAACCTCTATCTTTTCTATATTAGCTGATACTTGATCCTGCTGGAATATTGTCCGGAACAGTGATCAATTGCACCTGATCACCAAATTCAGCTGAAAGCAGCATTCCTTGGCTGACCTCACCCCTCATTTTACGTGGCTGGAGGTTAACAACAGCGACTACCTTCTGACCTACTAATTTTTCAGGTTCTGGATACCATTGAGCTATACCTGATAAAATCTGCCGTTCGCCTTGATCACCAGCATCTAAACTAAACTTCAAAAGTTTATCTGCACCTTCAACTCGGCTGACTTCTTTGATCAAAGCAACACGTAGCTCTACCTTATCAAATTTATCAAAACGAATCTCTTTTTTATTTAAAGTTAAGGTATTTTCCTTAGCAGCATTAATTTTTTCTGCCATTGCTTTACGCCCCTTAACCTTCTCGTTTTTGGTCATCTTAGATTTGATGTATTCAACTTCTTCATCAGTATCTAAACGAGGGAAAAGCGGTGTTCCTTTTTTGATTACCTGACTATTTTCAGGTAGATCAAAGAAAGAAACATTATCGATCTGCATATCCGCTGTTTCAAAACCAAGTTGCGTAAAGATCTCTTTAGGAGCATGAGTCAAAACAGGCTGTAATAAAATAGCAATTACTCTTAAAGAAGCTGCCAAATGAGCCAAAACACTATCCAACTCGTCTTTTTTAGTATCATCTTTTGCTAACGCCCACGGCTCGGTTTGATCGATATATTTATTGCTGCGCGAAACAAACTTCCATAAAGCACTTAAAGCATTGGAGAAGTGCATGTTATCCATTTCTTCTTCATACTCTTTGACAGCAGTTCGTGCGCTTTCTTCCAGATCCTTATCAAATTCAGTCACACCGCTAACTAATGTTGGAATTTGACCTCCACGATATTTATTGATCATTGCAACTGTGCGATTCAACAAATTTCCCAGATCATTGGCTAGATCATAGTTAACTTTATTAACAAAATCTTCGGGAGTAAAGACCCCATCATTTCCAAAAGGCACTGCACGCATCAAGTAATAGCGCAAAGCATCAAGTCCATAACGTTCAACCAGCATTTCCGGATAAACAACATTGCTCTTGGACTTGGACATTTTGCCACCTTTCATTAAAAGCCATCCATGACCGACAATATGCTTTGGCAATGGCAAATCTAAAGCCATTAAAATGATCGGCCAATAAATCGTATGGAAACGAACGATTTCTTTACCCACCATGTGCACATCGGCTGGCCAATATTTATTGAATAGTGTCAAGTCATCGGAACCATAACCTAAGGCAGTGATATAGTTGCACAAAGCATCGATCCATACATAGACAACATGCTTAGGGTCATTTGGTACTTTAACGCCCCAGTTAAAACTAGTCCTTGTGATAGCTAAGTCTTCCAAGCCAGGTTTAATGAAGTTATTCAGCATTTCATTTTTTCTAGTTTGCGGAATAATGAAATCAGGATGTTCATCGTAATATTTGACTAAGCGGTCAGCATACTTGCTCATCTTAAAGAAATAACTTTCTTCTTCTACCAAGGTTACTTCATGTCCGGAAGGTGCCTTACCGCCGATCATGTTTCCTTGATCATCATGATAAACTTCAGCTAACTGTGATTCCGTGAAGAATTCTTCATCAGAAACAGAGTACCATCCCTTATACTTGCCTAAATAAATATCACCTTGGTCAAGTAATTTCTGAAAAATCTTTTGGATAGCTTTTTCATGATAGTCATCGGTCGTACGGATAAACTTATCATTAGAAATTTCCAAGGTTTTCCACAATTTTTTGATGCCAGCAACCATTTGATCCACGTATTCCTGTGGTGCCATCCCTAGTTCTTCAGCTTTTTCCTCAATTTTTTGTCCATGTTCATCTGTTCCCGTTAAGAAAAAGACATCAAAATTTTGTAATCTTTTGTACCGTGCCAACACATCACAAGCAATTGTTGTATAGGCATTACCGATATGCAATTTACCTGATGGATAATAAATCGGTGTTGTAATATAGAATGTTGGTTTATCAGCCATATAACTTTCGTCCCCTTTATCAAGTTCAAGTTTGTTTTTTATTTAATAAATTTTAATTTCAATTCTTTTTATTATAGCATATTAACCTTGATGTTCTCACTATCTCTAGCCAAATTAACTTGGAAAAAACAAAAACATGAGATTTTTCCCATGTTTTTTGTAGTTATTCAACATTTACAGAGGAAAACTCTTTCGTAGCATCATTTTGTATCATGACTCCATTTTCTGGAATACTAATTCGCTGCTTATTAACCGCCACTAATTTAGCATGCAAAGAACGATAAGAGATCAGACCTGCAAAAGGATAAACTACAAATGAAGTTCCCACTACGACCAAAAGATCAGCAGATTCAATGGCGGCTAATGAACGTCGCAAGTTATCTTCATTGATCGGCTCGCCGTATAAAACTATCCCTGTCCGCAAAATACCGCCGCAGCCTTTATGATGCATGTCTTGTTGATATTCCGCCAATGTGGCTGTTTGTCCACATTTTTGACAGTACACATTCGTCAGGTTACCATGAAATTCCACCAGCTTTTCTGCAGGCGTACCGGCCTTACTATGCAAACCATCAATATTTTGCGTGATGATCATAGCACCCTTTTTTTGGGCAAACTCAGCCATTTTTTCGTGGATCACATTTGGTACAGCATCCGGATAGATCATACTTTTGGTTACAAAATCATAGTGCTTTTGTGGTTCCCGTTGTAAACACTGTGCACTCAACAAATATTCTGGTGCCTCTTGTCCGGCATAAAGACCATTTTTAGACCGATAATCCGGGATACCTGACGCCGTTGAAACGCCTGCCCCAGTCATAAATACAACATGTTTTGCTTGATTCAATAAGTCATTGAGTTCAGTCATTTCTAGACTTCCTTTCCAAATTTTAGCGTAACAAATAGTTAACGTTCATTTGTTGCAAGATGTCACCAATTTTTGCCGCATAAAAACCACGGAATATTTTTTCTTTATCGCTCTTTGGTTCTGGAAGCACAAAAGAATTTTGCCGGTCAGACTTGTACCGCACAATATACGCCGGCTTAAAGTGGAGATTATCTTGTAATGATGAATGGTACACTTCAAATAATTGAGAGACTTCCAACCTAGTTTGCCGCTCACTCAAGACCGGTTCCAGACTAATGAAATCATTTAGTCCTAAGGGAGCAAGGCCCCAACTTTCTAGTTGTGCATCAAATCCACGCCATAACTTGACGATTGCTGCCCTTATTTTCTGGGGGCCTGCTGTCTTTTTTTCCGTTAAGCTTGCATATAATCTTTGAGCTGCTTCGAAACTTTGGGGATATAGTTCTTGCAGTTTCTTTTCGGCTTTTGGCTGTTCACCTGCAAATAAAACTAATGCATCGACCAACTTAACAGTCCGTAAAACCATCCAACTATCAACTTCATCTTCTTGTTCTGGTTTTAATTGCGCCAAGATCCCTTTATAAAACAACTCAACTATCCCATCGTCAAGCAAACCTAATTCACGTTGACGTGGATAAATCTGCAAATGAAGCACACTATCATACAGTTCCATACCAACTGTCATAATTTTTGAATCATGTTCAGTCTGGCCAGTAGTCATATTAAAATTGATCTGTGGGACATCTTGCACCATCGTCATGATATGAAGCAATTCATGAGAAACCGTGTAATTAGGCGCTGTAATATCATACACATCTAATTGCATTTGCCCATCATGTAAGTACATTTGCGCCTGATCACTCGCCAGCCAGCCCTTTTTTTCTTCCTTAAAAGTAACGTTCACAGTTTTCTTAACAGCTTCTTCGACCTGCTTTTGCAGCTTTAATGTAGTCTGATTCAACATTGATTCACTCATTTTTAAAAACCCTCATTTCTAATTTCGTATAAAATCTTTTTGGCAGCCGCTGCATCTTGTTGTGGTAGTTTCTTCAAACGTTTGATAACTTGGCTGACCTCTGCTCCGCTTGCCCCGACGGAGGCAGCTAGAGATTTCATTTGCAGATTCATATGACCCTTTTGAATACCATCAGTAACTAGGGCGTACAATGCGGCTAAATTTTGTGCCAGCCCAACACTAGCAATAATATTTTCCAACTCACGTGCATCCTGCTCTTGCCTTAAAGTGGAATTGAGCTGTACAAGTGGGACTAGTCCGATCGAACCCCCAACTGAACCCACCGGAACAGGAATACGTAATTGTCCCACCAACTGTTCACCCTTGATCTGCCAAGTACTTAGGCCGCGATAATGTCCATCTTTGGCAGCGTAGGACTGGATCGCAGCTTCTATAGCACGCCAATCATTTCCACTGGCGATCACAGCAGCGTCGATCCCGTTCATGATCCCTTTATTATGGGTTGTCGCCCGGTAAGGATCTAATTGAGCGACTCTGCTGGCTTGAACGATTTTTTGGGCTATTTCTTTGCCTGAAAGATTTTCCTTTGCCAAAGATTCAACTGGTATTTCACATGAAGCAGTTACTAAACATTCAGTCGTAAAATTAGACAAAATTGCCATTAGGACATCCACCTGCAAATCAGAACGTAATTTAGCGGCTACAGCTTCCAACATAGTATTGATCATATTAGCCCCCATAGCTTCCTTAGTATCGATGATCATGTCAACCGACAAGAGATCATGATCTAAGACCCTAACAACCAGCTGTAAGGGACCTCCACCTCGTTTGACAATAGATGGATGAGCCTCTATCGCCGTTTGTAATAGTGCAGGTGCAAAATCTTCTATTTCCTTTTTTAATTCTGCTACATTGCTAACATTTTCAATGATAACTTGTCCGCGCATAGCTCGTTGTTCACTTTCAGCAGTAAAACCGCCAGCTTTTTTAACAATAGCTGCTCCGTGACTAGCGCCTGCTATCACAGATGGCTCTTCAGTTACCATCGGGACCAAGTATTCCTTGCCATTGATCACAAAATTTAACCCCAAACCTTCTGGTAAGCTGAATTGGGTAATAAAATTCTCTATTTGAGTTTCGCCAAGCTCCGGAGCCAAAGCACTTTTCTCTAATTGTTGAATCTCCGTTTTTGTAAGTTTATTTTCGTGCTCTAAAACACTTAATCTTTCAGGCCAGCTCTTGCGATAGTATTTTTCAAATCCCTTCATTTTGTGAACTCCCACTTTCTCCAAATTTTATTTAAGAACCGATTTTTTCACAAATTATTCAGTTCCTATTATATAATAAGAAGTGATATACACTGCAAGCTTTTAGTTTATTCAACTATTAAATAGTTAGTTATATTCTATGTTTGCTCGGCTAGCAGGCAACAATTCTATTTTTTTCAGAAACAGGAGCAAGCTTTATTTTTAGTAGTCCAGCTCCAAAAGCCAGAACTCTCCGCCCAATCAATTCGAACATCACGACAAGAAAGACGCTTGTCATCTTGCCCGAAACCATTGGTGCTCAAGTTCTCTCGACTTTTTACCGCTCTGTTTTTTTTTTTTTTAGTCGAGCTGCTCATGACAGAAGGTTGTGCCTAACCAACTTGCACCCCCTAATGCTGAAAAACGTATTATTGGGCGCAAGTCCGTTAGTGCTCACCTTCTAAACGTCATGCTTCGCTCTGTTTTTAAAGGAGGTTCTTTCTTGAAATACACCGCTCGTAAACATTTTATACTGATATTTGTACTCTCATTTTTTATACTGCTCTTTTTTACGCCATCTATTTCAGCTGTTAACGTCCTTAAAGTGGGCGTGCTAAAGGATGACGCACCACTTAGTTCAGCATACTCTAACAATCAAGCTCACGGAGCAAATGTCGCGGTAGCTGCTCAACTCGCAAAAGACTTGGATCAAAAAGCTAAAATTGTTCCTTGCAAAAATAAAAAGCAACAGCTCAAGCAATTACGTAACGGTAAGATTGACATTGCACTGGGAAGCTTTTCGCCCCAAACCGCTAATTACAAATTAAGCACACCGATTTTTTATGTAGAAAATATCCTTTTTAGACGGGCCGATGGCACTAAAAAGTCAGTACAAAAACTAGCAGACCACAAGGTTGGTATGTTAAAAAATGGTACACAAAGCTCCTTGTTAAAAGAATTGCAGTTTAAAAGGAAACGCTACTCGTCTATCTCTGCAATGGTGACCGCTTTACAAAATAAAAAAATCAAAGCTGCGATCTTAACTGGTCCTGAATATACATCTTATTTGCAAAAACACCCGGAATATACACAAGCTAAAGACCACACAGACCAGCAACAAACTCAGCAAGTTTTAAAACGGATCAAAGATTCACAGATCACTGCACAAGAAGTGAGCGTTGCAACATATCATTCAAAAAAACTTGCAAAAAAAATCAACAAAGATTTGAAAAAGATGTCCAAAGATGGCCGCTTAAACAAAATTTCACTAAAATATTTTGGGAAAGACATTACACAACAGTAAAAAAAGACGGTTCTATACTTTTTCCTGTTGATAGCTTACTTAACATGGTAATCTATTAGCAGGATTTTTTAGTGCAAAATAAAAAAGGCCCATAAGCCTCGCACCTAAAAAATCCACCCACTACAGCATCATTTTTAAAGGACGTGAAAACTTATGGACCCTGTAGATAATAATATAAAATTTGCGCTCAGTATTAAAGACCCAAATGTAGTTTTTTACAAATATAACTATCAAGTGATTAAAGCTAAGCGCGCAAAAGTATATATAGCCACGGTTAAGTTCGACCAGAAACATTGCGCTAACTGTGGCTTTTGCGAGCTAAGTCATAATGGACACTACGTATCACGCGTGACCTATCTGGCAGCGAATGCGAGTGAACCAGTTTATTTAGAACTCCATAAAGAACGCGTCATTTGTCGTAATTGTAAAGCGTCGTTTATGGCTACTTCTGATGTGGTAGACAAGTACTGTTGTATCTCCCGAGCCACGCGTCAGAAAGTGTTTATGAGTCTACAAGACGACCGCACTCAAGCTAGCATTGCGATCGATGCCGGCATATCAGCTAGCACTGTCTGTCGTTACTTAGACAACT
>OMJG01000629.1_pt1 | contig 25124 bp, 23 predicted proteins | sample 1646431 | NCBI WGS metagenome assembly OMJG01 (sample SAMN03771674, study PRJEB25209) | food metagenome | isolation source: Cotija cheese | place: Mexico:Jalisco,Michoacan | collected 2011-12-12
CAGTAGTTGACATGATGGACACGATATTAAAGAGCACATCGTGTATCATGCGGAAAAAGTGGTAGTAAAACCGGATACCGCTTCAAATAAGGCGTCGACGTAGGAATTGACAGCACCTGACAAATAGAATGGTAAGGCCCCAAAAATAGAAATCAAAAACCAGGATAAGGAGACTAAGACGAAACCTTCTCGGGCAAAGAATACGTCTTTCTCTGGTTGTCTAAAGGACATGACTTTACCGACAATAAAGGTAATTATCATGGAGATGACAAAGGCTAAGATAACCTTGACTTCGTTTTGGTAGATAACGGCTACTAATAATGATGGCAGCATCAGTAGCGACAAGACCATGAGTAGCCGGCCAATTAAATATTGGATGTAGGACCAATTCATTCGCCATCTCTCCTATTCTTCTTCACCACGATGTCATTAAAGTTCCGAATTTGATCTTCGGTATCGATAACTAGGACATGGTCACCAGAAATAAAGGCATCGTCCCCACTTGGAATGATCATTTCCTTGTTGCGGACGATTAAACCAATCATCAAACCTGGTCTAAAAGTCATATCTTTGATCGGTGTGGCAAGAATTTTACAATCTGGGCTCAAGACAAATTCTAGGACGGCTGTTTTATTGTCTGATAAACGGGCATAGTTTTGTAATTTGTCGGATTGACTAGAGGTAATTGAGCTAACATGACGGGTTACCGCGTCTACAATAGCTTTTCTAGGAGATTAAATCACGTCTAGTTTACTATCATCAATCAAGCGGATTAAGCCTGGTCGGTTCACCTTGGTAATGGTTTTGCGAACGCCGGCATTTTTCCCGTAATAAAGACACCGTCAAGTTCTCTTCGTCTGAGTTGGTTAAAGTCAGCAAGAGGTCAAAATTTTCTACTCGTTGTTCATTTAAGACATACTGGTCAGTTCCATCATCATGGATGACTTCTGTATTAGTAAATTGGTTGGCCAATTCAGAAGCCCGGTTCTTATCTAGCTCGATCAAACGGGTATGAATCCCCCTAGCATGTAGGAGTGGAATCAGATAGTGGTTAATCCGGCTTCCCCCAACGATTAAGAGGGATCTATATCGTTTTACTTTCTTATGTCCAGCAGCAACGAAAAAGTCCTGTAAAGCTTCACGTTTGGCGAAAATCTCCACAAAGTCCCCTGATAACAAGATTGAATTTCCGTCTGGAATAAGGGTCTTCCCGTTACGTTCAACTGCCACCACAATCACTTCTGGAATATTACGACGAATGTCTCGAATATACCGGTTGACGATCCGTGACTTCTCCATAATCCGCACTTTAATAAGGTGCATACGGTTATGGTAAAAAAGGCTCCACAAAGGTTGCTGACGGGTAATCGATGACTTGAATAATGTCTTTAGCTGCAACCCTATCCTGGTTAATCAGGTAATCAATACCAAGATTAGATTGGATAAAACCTTGTTGTGCTGTAAAGGCCTGGTTGCGGACGCGGACAATTAAAAACTCTGCCCCCAAAGTTTTGGCAATCATGGCAGAAATAATATTGACCTCATCATGAGGAGAAGCCGCAATAAAGACTTGGGCGTTTTGAACATTGGCTTCACGTTGCACTTCAACGTCAACACCGTTACCCACTACCCCCTTGATATCTACCTCATCAATTAAATCATCAATGACCCGCGAATCGTTATCAATTAAGGTCAGGTTGTGACCTTCTTTAATTAACCCATGAAGGATGTCCTCTCCGAGTTTCCCCCTCCTACAACAACAATATCCATATATCCTCCTAAAACTTGCAATAAAAGTTATAGTAAAAATGCACAAAATGCCCCCCTAAACAACTTGTTTGGAAGGCACTTCGCGATTTTACCTAAAAAAATCTTACTTAAAATGTTGCTTCTAATGGTGGTACAACTTGTTTTTTACGTGATACAACGCCTGGTAAAGCAATTTGGTTGTCATTCACTTGACCGCCAAAGGCTTGTTCAACATGTTGCATAAAGTCTTCAGGACCCACTAACAGACCTTCTGAATCACTTGTTAAAATGTTTGTTACCACTAATAAGAATGCGGCATATTTATTTTCAGTTACTAAGTCTTTCATTGCCGTAATCACTTCGTCTTTACGTTTCAAGACATCGTCAACATCTACAACATTGATTTGACCAATACGTACCGGTTCGCCGTCCATCTCAAATGATTTAGCATCGCCATCAGCAATTTCACTTGCAGATTTAGCGTCTACGTTTGTACCTGATTTCAACAAAGCCAAACCGTAAGCTTCAACATCTACGCCAGCGATCTCAGCTAAAGTTAAACCAACTTCTTTATCTTTTTCAGTTGTTGTTGGTGATTTGAATAATAAAGTATCAGAGATGATAGCGGATAGCATTAAACCAGCGATTTCTTTAGGGATTTCGATGCCTTTTTCCTGGAACGATTCGAAAATAATTGTTTGAGAACAACCGTATGGTTTTGCAATGAAAGTTAATGGTGCAGCACTTGTGAAATCACCGATTTTGTGGTGGTCAACAACTGAATGCACTTCAACTTCTGCTAAGTCGGCAACTGATTGTTGAGACTCGTTGTGGTCTACTAAAGCAACAGTGTCTGTTTGCGTTCCAATAGATTCAATTACACGTGGTGCCTCTTGACCAAATTCATTCAAGGCATAAGCAGTTTCTTCGTTAACTTGTCCTAAGGCCACTGCTTCCGCTTCAAGTCCTTGTTGGTTTAATAAGTAGGCATATGAGATAGCAGATGTAATGGCATCTGTATCTGGATTTTGGTGTCCAAAAACTAAAATTTTATTCACGTTTATTGCTCCTTTTTAAATTCAATGATATTCACATTTTAACATAGATTAAATCGAAAAAAGGAACTTTTCGAAAAATCCGAAAGATTCCTTTTAAGTTGATTTTTTACTTTTTCAAGATATATTTGCCTAAAATTCTTGGTACACTGCTGGATCTTGGTTGGCTGCGCGGCCATCTGGCTTATCTAAACGGTCAAATACGGCCAAGTCTTCTTCATCCAGTTTGAAGTCAAAGAAGTCTAAGTTTTCAATTTGACGCGCTTTCTTGCTTGATTTAGGGATCGGCATAGCCCCTAATTGCGTTTGCCAACGTAAAATTGTTTGACCAGCAGACTTACCATATTTAGCACCAACTGCGTTGATGTCTTCATTCTCTAAAACTGATTTATCAATTTTTTCATTTGCGCGAACAAAAGGTGACCAAGATTGAGTAATTATGCCCTTCTCCTCATGGTAAGCGCGTTGCGTTTTTTGTTGGAAGTAAGGGTGCATTTCTACTTGGTTTACCACTGGTAAGACGCCAGTTTCACGCACAATGCGGTCAATATGTTCTGGTAAGAAGTTGCTGACACCTAGATTTTTGATGTAGCCACGTCTTTGGGCTTCAATCAGTGCTTGCCAAGCTTCAACATAGTGGTCTTCTTTTGGATTTGGCCAGTGAATCAAGTAAAAATCATAGTAGTCTAAGTTTGCCCGCATTAATGATTCTTGAATAGTCACTAAGGCATCATCGTAATTGTGGTAACGACCAGGTAATTTTGAAGCCACTTGAATCTCGTCTCTTGGAATTCTAGATCGACGAATAGCTTCACCTACTGTTGCTTCATTTTCATAGTTGTAGGCTGAATCTAGGTAACGGTAACCTGCTTCTAAGGCTGACTGGATAGATTCTACTCCAACATATCCTTTAAGTTTGTATGTACCAAAACCGATTTGTGGGACTTTGGTCCCATCATGCGCTGTATAAGTTGGTATTGTCATCGAATAGCCCCCTTCAAATTCTAAGTTATAATCTTAGTTTACCATGAACCCATTTGAGACCAAATCATTTGCTTGTGCAGGACTTTAAATATTGAAAAAAGCGCAAGTGCACCTTACTCGTTAAACTGCCTGTTTTACTATGACGGATACCCCTTGTCCGCCGCCCACACAAAGGGTCGCTAAACCATAAACTGACTGACGTTTTAGCATTTCATGGATCAAGGTAACCAAAATACGGGCGCCTGAAGCACCGATTGGATGACCAAGGGCAATTGCCCCACCATTCACGTTAACTTTGTCAGCTGGCAATTCTAAGCTTGTGGTTACACATAAAGCTTGGGATGCAAACGCTTCATTTGCCTCAATTAAATCTAGGTCTCCTGCTGTAATATTGGCTATTTCTAAGGCCTTGATCGTTGTTGGGATTGGACCTGTCCCCATAATTGAAGGATCTACCCCACCCGTTGCGTAAGATGCAATGGATACCATGGGTTTAAGCCCTAGTTCATCGGCCTTACGCTTAGACATTAAGACAAGCATTGCTGCCCCATCATTGATACCTGATGAGTTACCTGCTGTAACTGTCCCCTCTTCTTTAAAGGCTGGTTGCAATTTACCCAAACGTTTTGGTGTAATACCCGAACGTGGCCCTTCATCTTCAGTCACTACTTGCACGCCATTTTTTTGTGGGATGGTCACTGGGACAATTTCTTCTGCAAAGCGATCAGCCTCTTTCGCTGCTACAGCCTTGATTTGGCTAGAGGCTGCAAATTCATCTTGGGCTTCACGGGAAATCCCGTATTGGTCCGCAATATTTTCTGCTGTAATCCCCATCGCTTCGTTTGAGAAGGCATCAGTTAGACCATCGTGTTGCATAGTGTCAATCATCTGACCATTGCCCATACGCTGACCCCAACGAGCGGAATCAACCACGTATGGTGCACGAGTCATATTTTCTGTACCACCTGCGACCACAATATCAGCGTCGCCAAGCATGATAGCTTGTGCGCCCATCATGACAGTACGCAATCCTGAACCACAAACTTGGTTAATGGTTACGGCAGTAGATTCGTTAGACGAACCTGATTTCAGGGCGACTTGGCGCGCAACGTTTTGGCCAAGTCCAGCACTTAATACATTCCCCAAGATCACTTGTTCAACTTTTTTTGGGTCTAAATCAATTGAAGCGAGTGTTTCTTTTAATACTTCTACCCCTAAATCAACTGCTGAAATGCTTTTAAATTGGCCACCAAATTTTCCGATTGCAGAACGTTTCGCTGCAACAATGACTACTTCTTCCATAAAACTCTCCTTTATCATTCATTCATTTTCTTGAGTTAAATCCGCGAATAAATGTTCATCTCTTTAATTATAGCGAAGAATACTGTTAATATCTAGTTATCAATACTAAGATAGGTAATTATCGTTTGTTTTCTAAACTTAGCCTATAACAAAACGCCTACCAAAACAATAAAAATTTGGCAGACGTTCGGATTCTTAATTGAAAATTTATTTTTCAGGATTAAAAGACGTGAAGTCAATTAACGGCGTTACTAAGCTAATTTGACCATGATCTTTCTCGTCTACAAGCATTGACCCGTTTGAGTAACGGTTGGCAATTGCCACGTCACCTGCTCTAAAGTTTTCACGATGAGATTGGCTTGTAAGCACTTCAAATACCTGTTTAGTATCAATGACTTCAAAGGCAGCAACAAAACGATGTGGGTTTGTTTTCAATTCTTTTAAGGCCACTAAACCACGTTTAGCTCGCCCAAGAACGTTAATTTCAGCCCATTTCAAGCGTTTCATATGCCCTCGTTGGGTCACCATCATCAATTGCAAGTTATCATCTGGAACGGCTGCGTATGACAATCCAACCACATAATCATCTTGTTTCAGGTTAATAGATTTAACCCCTTTAGCACGCGCACCAATAATCGAAATTTCATCAATGCTGTATCTTAAGGTAAAACCAAAATGCGTCACTAAGATGACTTGGGCTTGGCTTTGGTCAGTTGCGCCGTCAATGCGGTAAACACCAATTACTTGATCAGTGTCAGAAGATAAATTCATAGCTAATGACGATTTGTTTTTATAACCGCGGAATTCTTTGAATTCTTTCAAGGCCGTTTGTTTAATCATACCCGCAGCTGATGCAAGCAAGAGGTTATCTTTGCTATTTTCATCGTATTTAAAGACACCGATAATTGATTCGTCACTGGCAAAGGCAATTCTTTGTGAAATATGCTCCCCTAAGTCTTTCCAACGGATGTCTTGTAATTCATAAACTGGTTGGAAGATGTATTTCCCTTTATTGGTCATGAATACTAACTGATCCAAAGTAGACATTTTTTCAAGGAATTGTACATGGTCTCCGTCGCGTAAACCGACTTCTTCAATACCAGAAGCTTTAAATGACCGCAGACTAGATCGTTTGATATAACCACCACGGGTTACTACAACGACAACGTCTTCTTCAGGAATTAATAATTGTTTCTTCACGATGACTTCTTGGATTTCATCTTGAATCTCGGTACGACGTTCAGAAGCGTAAGCTTTCTTAATCGCTCTGAGTTCAGACTTCATTCGGCCATATAGGACTTTGTCGTCAGATAAGATTGCTTGGTAAGCAGCAATATCCTCATTTAATTGTAGTCGTTCATTTTCCAAGGCAGTAACGTCTGTATTGGTTAAACGGTACAATTGTAGGCTTACGATGGCTTCTGCTTGGGCTTCTGAAAAATCAAAAGCTTCAATCAAGTTGTATTTAGAGTCTGATTTGTTCTTAGAATTTCTAATAGTCGCAATCACCTGGTCTAAAATAGACATGGCTTTGACCAATCCGTCTACGATATGTAAACGACGTTGGGCCTTGTTTAAATCAAAGGTTGTCCGACGACGAATAATTTCATACCGGTGGCCGATATAAGCATTTAAAGCTTCTCTAATCCCGACTAATTCAGGACGTTGGTCGTTAATGGCCACCATGTTGAAGTTATAGTTAATTTGCAGATCAGAATTTTTGTAGAAGTAGTTTAGGATGGCCTCAGAACTCGCATCCTTTTTCAATTCAATCACGATTTGTAGGCCGTTACGGTCCGTTTCATCGCGGACTTCTTGAATACCGTCAATTGACCGGTTCAACCGTAACTCATCCATCCGGCGCACTAGGTTAGCCTTATTCACTTCATATGGAATTTCCGTGATCACGATTTTTTCTTTACCACCGCGGTCTGTTTCAATATGGTGTTTAGACCGAACAACGACTTTCCCGCGTCCAGAAGTATAAGCTTTCTTCAACTCTTCTTTCCCTTGGATAATAGCCCCTGTTGGGAAATCTGGTCCAGGAACAAAGTCCATCAACTTGTTGATTGTGGCATTTGGATGGTCGATTAAATAAGTTGTTGCATCAATAATTTCACCTAGATTATGCGGCGGAATTTCAGTGGCGTAACCCGCTGAAATTCCTGTTGCACCATTAACCAATAGGTTTGGGAAACCTGCTGGTAAAACAGTTGGTTCTTCAGCCGTGTCATCAAAGTTTAGGATCATTTCAACCGTGTCTTTATCAAGATCACGCAATAATTCATCGGCAATCTTCGATAAACGGGCTTCTGTATACCGCATGGCAGCTGCAGAGTCACCGTCCATAGACCCGTTATTCCCGTGCATCTCTACTAAAACTTCACGGTTCTTCCAGTCTTGAGACATCCGGACCATGGCTTCATAAACTGATGAATCACCATGGGGGTGGTAGTTACCAATTACATTACCGACTGTTTTGGCCGATTTACGGAAGTTTGAAGAAGAGGTATTCCCCTCTTGAAACATTGCGAACAAAATCCGGCGTTGTACTGGTTTTAATCCATCGCGAATATCAGGTAGCGCCCGGTCTTGGATGATGTATTTAGAATACCGTCCGAAACGGTCACCCATTACCTCTTCTAATGTTAATTTTTGAATTTCAACCATTAATAATCACCATCTTCATCAAATAAATTAATTTGTCCACCAGTTACGTCATCCGCAGCTTCGTTAGCAGTGACACTGGTTTGATTTTGGTTTTCTAAAATTTCGACAACTTCTTCCTTATCGCCAGCATCAGTATCTGAGGCATTTTCAAGTAGGGTATCATCTTCGTCCATAGTAAAGGCCACATTGTCTTCAATCCATTTCCGTCTAGGTTCAACCTTGTTCCCCATTAAAACAGATACCCGTTTTTCAGCTAGGGATAAATCGTCAATTGTTACCCGGACAAGTGTACGCGTTTCAGGATCCATAGTTGTTTCCCATAATTGGTCCGCATTCATCTCACCCAAACCTTTGTAACGTTGCAAGAGATAGCCTTTGCCGACTTTATCAGTCACAGTTTTTAACTCGTCATCCGTCCAAGCATATTCAATGACCTCATTTTTCCCCTTACCCTTAGACACCTTATACAATGGTGGCATAGCAAGATAGACTTTACCCGCCTCTACTAAAGGTTTCATGTAGCGAAAGAAGAAGGTCAGCAGTAGCACTTGGATATGGGCCCCATCGGTATCGGCATCGGTCATGATGATGACTTTATCGTAGTTGGCATCTTCAATCTCAAATTCAGCCCCTACACCTGCACCAATGGTATAGATGATGGTGTTCAACTCTTCATTTTTTAGAATATCTTGAATGCTGGCTTTTTCAGTGTTTAATACCTTACCACGTAATGGCAAGATAGCCTGGAATTTACGGTCCCGCCCTTGTTTAGCAGAACCACCGGCAGAATCCCCCTCCACTAGGAAAAGTTCATTCTTTTTGGCGTTACGGCCCTGTGCAGGGGTTAATTTACCAGATAATAGGACTTCCTTACGTTTGCCCTTAGCGCCACGTGACGCTTCACGGGCTTTACGGGCAGCATCTCTCGCTTCACGTGCTTTTAAAGCTTTACGGACCAGCATTTGTGCTGCTTCCCCGTTTTCAATTAGGTAAACCGCTAAGTTTTCAGATACGATTTTATCAGAAGCTGAACGAGCTTGTGGTGTCCCTAGTTTAGACTTGGTTTGCCCTTCAAACTGCAAGATTTCTTCAGGAACCCGTAACGATAAGACAGCTGTATACCCTTCTCGTACGTCAGACCCTTCAAGGTTCTTTTCTTTAGTCTTCAACAAGTCCACCTTACGGGCGTATTCATTGAAAGACTTGGTTAAACCTGTGCGCATCCCCGATTCATGGGTCCCACCGTCTGCAGTTCTCACGTTATTGACGAATGATAAAACCGTTTCCGAATAGCCATCGTTATATTGGAAGGCCAATTCGATTTCAATCCCGTTTTCAACACCTTGGAAAAAGACGACATCATGTAAAACGTCCTTATCTTCATTTAAGTAATCGACAAAAGCCTTGATCCCTTCTGCATAATGGAAGGTCTCCTCAGTCTCGTTGATTTCATCAATAAAGTCGATACGTAAGTCTTTTAATAAAAAGGCTGATTCACGTAAGTGTTCCCGAATAGTTGACGGGTCAAATTTAATATTGCCAAAGATTTCAGCATCCGGATAAAATTGGATTTTAGTGCCGGTGTTTTTGGTTTTAAAGGCTTTTGTTTTGGGTTTTCCTGGTTTACCACCATTGGTAAATTCTTGGTGGTACTCCTTGCCATCCCGGTGAACTGTGGCAATAAATTTGCTGGACAAGGCATTTACTACAGATGAACCTACACCGTGTAGCCCCCCTGAAGTTTTATAACCTGAACCACCGAATTTACCACCCGCATGCAGGACCGTTAAGATGACCTCAACAGTTGGTTTACCGCTAGTATGTTTACCAATCGGCATCCCACGTCCATTATCGGTAACAATTGCTGAACCGTCTTTAGCAAGGGTTACTGTAATATGGTCAGCATACCCACTCAAGGCCTCGTCAATTGAGTTATCGACAATTTCATACACTAAATGGTGTAAACCACGTGCATCTGTTGACCCGATATACATACCAGGACGTTTTCTAACTGCTTCCAGTCCTTCTAATACCTGGATCGAACTTTCATCATAAGTTGATTTATTATTTTGGTTTGTTGGTTTGGCCAAATCGTTTACCCCACTTTCAATCTTTTTCATCATATATTAAAACCGCTGATTTGCCAAATAGAATCAATATTAATAGGCCCAATAATTTGCGGGCAACTCATACATTATAGCCTAAAAATATTCGAAAGAAAGAAAATATTCTTAGTAAAATTTTTGATTTTCATAACTAGCTAATTAGGTTTGCAATATTTAAATTTATCTCATATAACTGTATTCTTTTGAATTAATGATATAATATAGAGAGTCTATAGATTTATTGAAAGGAATTAAATCATGTTAACGATTCTATTACTAATCGTCGCTTACCTATTGGGGTCTATTCCCTTTGGTTTAGTTGTCGGCAAACTCATCTATAAAAAAGATATTCGCCAATTTGGCTCAGGAAATATCGGTACGACAAATGCCTTCCGAGCTTTTGGTACTATTGGAGGCGTCCTTGTTTTTATCTGTGATATGGTAAAAGGGGCTATCCCCGTCTTACTAGCCATCTGGTTGAATCCTGGCTTACACCCTTTACTATTTGGTGGTATGGCCATCGCTGGTCATTCATTCCCACTATTCCTTAAATTTAATGGTGGTAAAGCAGTGGCAACCTCATTTGGTGTAGTTTTAGCCTATCATCCGTTATTTGCCTTGATTTCAATCGCATCATTCTTTGTATCCTTATTCATCACAAGTATGGTCAGCTTCTCTTCAATCTTTGCGGTTATTTTTGCAACGATTTTAAGCTTATTCTACCAAGACTTGGGCTTAACAATTGCGACTGTTTTAGTCTTAATCCTGGTTGTTGTCCGTCATAAAGATAACATTAAACGGATTCGTCAAGGAACAGAGTCAAAAGTGCCCTTTGGTTTAAACAAAGCCAAGAAAAAATAAATGAATCAAAATCAATAGAATAAAGAGCGATCCAGATTAGCACTTCAACAAGCTAATCTTTGGGACGCTCTTTTTTCTGTTTAGCATGGGGGTGAAACTGTAGGTAGTTATCCCGTAATTTTTCTTTTGATAAATGGGTGTAGATTTGTGTCGTGGATAAGGAAGCATGGCCTAGTAGTTCTTGAACAGTTCTTATATCCGCCCCATTGTTGAGTAAATGGGTGGCAAATGAATGCCGCAATTTATGGGGATGGATGGACAAAGTAGTGGCTGACTTTTTGACAATTTGGTCTAAAATGTAAGCAATCCCTTGGCTAGTCAACTGTTCGCCCTTGTAATTGACGAATACGAACGCGTGTTCTGTATCATCAAAATGGCCCTTAGCCATGAGTTGGCTTCTGCCATTTTCCAGGTAATCTACTAAGGAATCGCGGCAAAATGACCCAATTGGTACATAACGGTCTTTGTTGCCTTTCCCGCGTAATAGGACCATATCTGCTGTTAGGTCGACTTGATTGATGGCTAAGTCTCTTACTTCAGAAACCCGGGCTCCTGTCCCATACAAGAATTCTAATAAGGCGCGGTTTCTAAGGGCAATCAGATCGTTTCCTTGGACCGAATCAAATAATGTCCGAATTTCTGATTCGTAGAAAAAATCAGGTAATTTAAGACCTGTTTTAGCAGTTTTCACATAATTAAAGGGATTTTCACTGACTAATTCACGGTCAAGCAGCAACTTGTAGGCAGAACGCAAACTAGACAGATGGCGGGAAATAGATTTCCTTGACAGACCGTCCCGTTGCAAATTACCTAAATAGATCCGGATATCCCTGTAAGCCACTTGGTCTAATTGGTCTATACCCACATCCTTCATAAAGGCTTGAAAGTTCTCTAAATCAGCCATATAGGCCTTGATGGTTTCCGGTGAATACTGTCTTTCATGGGTTAAATAGTCACTGAATAAGCCTTTAAAGTCATCTGTTGGCATTAAAAAACACCCTCTCTAGTAGTGGCTAAAATATACCACAACGAAAAGGATGTTTTCAAATTTTGACACTATTTTTAGAAGTCTTAAGCTTCTACTGCTTCACCTTTTTGCACGTCTTCTTCATAGTCACCGTTTGGACAAACGATTTGTTTACCACCTCGGATTTTCTTTTCAACCAAGTAATGGTCACATTTTGGACATGCACGAGCGACTGGTTTGTTCCAGTCAGTAAAGTCACAGTCTGGGTATCTCGAGCAACCGTAGAAGATACGATTTTTCTTCGATTTACGTTCAACTACTTGACCTTCATGACATTTCGGACAAGTTACACCGATTTCTTTCACAATAGCTTCGGTGTGGCGACAGTCTGGGAAGTTGGCGCAGGCATAGAATTTCCCGAAACGACCCATTTTAATGACCATTTCACCGCCATCGACAGGACATTTAAAGCCAGCTGGTTCATCTTTGATTTCAATTTTTTCCATTTCCACTTCAGCTTTTTCCAGCTCTTTATGGAATGGTTTAAAGAAGGCATCGATCACTTCAACCCATTCTTTTTGGTCCGTTTCGATTTCATCTAATTCTTTTTCAAGATCAGCTGTAAATGACGTATCCACGATTTCCGGGAAGAATTCAGCAATCATCTTATCAACAATTTCACCTAGTTCAGTTGGTTCAAATCGTTTGGCTTCTAATTTTACGTAGTAGCGCTTGATCAGTGTTTCGATGGTTGGTGAGTATGTTGACGGACGGCCAACGCCATCTTCTTCTAGTTTCTTGATTAAAGAAGCCTCAGTATAGCGAGCTGGTGGTTGGGTAAAGTGTTGACTTGGTTCTAAGTCTTTAGACTTCACTGTTTCACCGTTAACTAATTCCGGTAAGATATTATCTTTGTTGTTGGCTTCTGTATAAACTTTTTGGTAACCTTCAAACTTAATTTTAGAACCATTTGCTCTAAAAGTCGCTTGGTTTTGTACCAAATCAGCAGATACAGTGTCATAGATGGCTGGTGCCATTTGACTGGCCATAAAACGAGACCAAATCAATGAATATAAGCGGAATTGATCACGAGATAAGTAATCTTTAACAGCATCCGGTGTCCGGTCAGCTGATGAAGGACGAATCGCTTCATGGGCATCTTGAGACCCTTGGGCTTTCTTACTTGCTGCTTGGTAACCTAAGTATTCCTTACCATAAGTATTGGTAATATATGCTTTTGCACCGGTTTTAGCTGAATCAGAGATACGGGTTGAATCGGTACGCATATAAGTAATCAAACCTACTGGCGCTCCGCTACCTAGTTTGATTCCTTCATATAGTTGTTGGGCCACCATCATAGTTTTACGAGTCCGGAAGTTTAATTTTTTCGCCGCTTCTTGTTGCATTGATGACGTGGTAAAAGATTTTTGCGGGTTCCGCTTACGTTCTTTTTCCGTTACGTTTTCAACGGTGAAGTCTTGGGTTTTAATTTCCGCCATGAACGCTTTAACATCCGATTCATTTTTCAAATCAAGTTTTTTACCCTTGAATTTTGAAGCGTTAGCTTTAAAGGTCTTACGGTCTTTAATAAATGACCCTTCAACTGTCCAGTACTCTTCAGGTTTGAAGGCGCGGATTTCATTTTCCCGGTTGATAATCATATGTAAAGCAACGGATTGTACCCGACCAGCGGATAAACCTTTCTTCACTTTCTTCCACAACATCGGGGATAAATTGTAACCTACTAAACGGTCTAACACACGACGTGCTTGTTGAGCGTCTACTAGATCCATATTAATCGGACGTGGGTTTGCGATTGCCTCTTTAACAGCTTCTTTGGTTACCTCATTATAGGTTACACGGATTGGGTCTTCAGGGTTTAAGCCTAAAATGTGGGCTAAATGGAAAGCAATTGCTTCCCCTTCACGGTCCGGGTCACTCGCAAGAAAGACTTTTTCAGCTTTCTTTGCATCTTTACGTAACTCTTTTATTAAAGGCCCTTTACCACGGATGTTGATGTAGTCCGGTTCATAGTCATTTTCAAGATCAATTCCCATACGCGATTTTGGTAAATCACGTAGATGACCTTTGCTGGCTACAACTCTATAATTTCTGCCTAAGTACTTATCTATAGTTTTGGCTTTCGTCGGAGATTCTACGATTACTAAATATTTATATGCCAACGACAAGCTCCTTTCTGATATCCATTTCTAAATCGCTTTACATATTATGCTAGAAGAATAGCTTTTGTCAAATATGAAAATTAATAGCTACAAATGAATATATAACCTAAAGATAAAATAAGCAAGCAATATATGCACATTATATATAGAAGAAAGTTGTTTGTTGGAAAATTCACAGGCAAAAATTAAGTTTTTCTATACATTGAAAAATAAGTCGCGCAAGATTTCTGAAGCCTGTAATGCCGGTGTTGCACCGTAGTAAATTAATTGATTGGTCCCTACAGATAAAGGGTTCGAAATAGGTCCTGGCACTGCAAAAACTAGTCTATTTTCTTGTAAGGCATAATTAGCCGTAATTAAAGAACCAGATTTTTCTGCCGCCTCAATAACCATAGTCGCTTGACTGAGTCCAGCAATAGCTAGATTTCGGTAAGGGAAATGCCAGCGTTGAATTTTAGTGTGGTTAGGTAGTGGTGAAACGAGTAAATGATTATGGGCAATTTCTGCCTGCAACTTGTGGTGGTCACTTGGGTATGAAGTCAGCAAGCCCGTCCCAATAACCGCAATGGTTTGGCCCCCAGACATGGCTGCTTGGTGGGTATGGGCATCCACCCCTTTGGCTAAACCAGAGACAATGACCACGGCTTCACTTAATTCAGGGATTAGCTGGTCAATAGCTGCTTTACCGTAGACAGACATCTTTCTTGATCCTACAACAGCCATAGCAGGTTTTTGAAAAATAGCTAAATCACCCTGACAAAATAAAACTAAATTAGGTTGGTAGGTTTGCAGTAAGGGCTTTGGATATGTTTGCGTATTGAGGATGGTCACCGGATGAATATGGTACCTTTTGTACAATTTTCTAAAATAGGCAAGTGAATACTTTTGCTTAAATCGGCCCCAGGCCTTTAATTTCTGTGTATTTTGTAGCCCTTGGATATGCCTGTCTAATTCTTCAAGTGTAGTCACTTGGGCTTGAATCATATCGGCCAATTCCCGGTAGGTAAATACACCAGATTCAAAGGCATAAACCAGCATAGATTCTGTCATAGCTAAAACATCTTCCTCATTTTTGAGCATCATATCCATATACGGATTTTCAATTTCAAATAACAAAAAACCACCCCTTTACATGTATATACGTAGGAGGTGGTTGAATTTGACCATTTAGATTGATTGATTTTTATACATAATTTTTCACTGGCGCAAAAGTCTTGCGGTGAATAGGACTTGGACCGTATTTTTCTAGCCCATCTAGGTGTTGTTTAGTCCCGTACCCAGCATTGGCTTCAAAGCCGTAACCTGGATATAAGTCTGCGTATTCTGCCATCAATTTATCCCGGTATTCCTTAGCATAAATGGAGGCTGCTGCAATGGCATAAACCGTCGCGTCGCCCTTGATAATAGCTTCTTGAGGCGTCTTCTTGTAGTCATTCAAATGAACAGCATCGATTAAGACATAATCAGGTGCCGGATGCAATTGATCTAAAGCAGACATCATGGCTTGCTTTGTGGCAATTAAGATGTTGGTTTGGTCAATTTCTTGGGCCGATTGGATCCCGATTGTCTTAGCAATGGCATATTTTTCAATGTCCGCCACCAAGGCTTGGCGTTTTGCATGAGATAACTGTTTGGAATCATTAAAGTAGACAGGAGGCATGTCACTAGGCAAAATAACGGCACTTGTTACAACCGGACCAGCTAAAGGGCCACGTCCAACTTCATCTACCCCAGCTATCAATTGGTAGCCCTGTTGCCGCAATTCGTTTTCTCGTGTTTTCAGCTGTTCAATCTTGTCTAAGATGGCTTGTTGCTTAATTATGGCCTTGTCATAGCGTAATAAGGCGTTTTGCACCCCTTTGCGGCTATCTTCTCGTAAGGCCTGTACGTAGACTGGATCAACCTCACTTGAGGCCAAGTAGGCTTGAATTTGGCCGATTTTTAAATTGCCTAAGTCAGCGAGGTCAAAGGCTGTCTTTTTCTCCTCAGTCATTTAATCACTTACCTCAATATTTTCTGAAATTTTGTATTCTTCAATTCGGTCTAGGGTCATGCGGCCCAATTTACCGTCTCGATAGTCACGGATAATCTTGTCTGAAGCCCGGTCGTAGTCTTCTAACATGCCCATACGCTTGGTTAAGGCCATCAGTAGGTCAGGATAAGGCGGATGGACGTCTTCGGCATTGATTGGGTAGTGGTTGCTGATGGCATCCGGGTAATGATGTAGGAAGAATTCTAGGGCGAATAAAGCCACATCATCCTTGTAGAAATGGGTGTCTTTAATCCCACCAGTTAGGGCCAATTTGTCAGCTACTTCCTGGTCTTCAAATTTCGGCCATAAAATACCTGGTGTGTCCAATAGTTCAAAATCTTTATCTATTTTGATCCATTGTTGGCCTTTAGTAACCCCTGGTTTATTCCCTACTTGGGCTTTCTTTTGCTTGGTAAACTGGTTGATAAAGGTTGATTTACCGACGTTTGGAATCCCGATAACCATTACTCGGATTGACTTGTGTAGAATACCTTTGTTGCGCCATTTGTCTTGGATGTCTTGGGTGAAATCTTTTAGGGCTTGGCGGAAAATTTTCATGTCGCCTAATTTTTTAGAATCCAAAGCAATGGCCAATTTGTTTTCACCGCTAAGGGCTTTGACCCACTCTTTGGTTTGTTGGGGGTCGGCCAAATCTTGTTTATTTAAAACAATCATGTGGCGTTTATTTTTAATGATTTCATCTAACATGGGGTTCATGCTGGCTGTTGGAATACGAGCGTCCCTAATTTCAAGGACGATATCTACAGCGCTCAGTTGACTTTGAACCTCTTTTTTTGCCTTAGCCATATGGCCAGGATACCATTGAATATGTGCCATGGTTAAGCTCCTTTCATGTAAAAAAGTTGGCTAAGTGCGCCAACTTTTTAATGCATATTTGCTACTGTTTTCACATCTCAAATCTATATTTACTTTATTGTACACTACCAAAGTCGGAAAATGGCCAATATCTAAAGTGGGTAGTTCCTTCCACGCTATTAGCACCAATAAAGCCAAAGTATCGTGAGTCATGAGACACTTCACGGTTGTCTCCTAATACGAAGTACATACCTTCTGGGACAGTTGTTTCACCGGTGATTTCTTCAAGTGTGAAGTCATTAGTGAAAGTAGAATCATCTGGGAATCGTTCAAAGTAGTCTTCTTTAATAGAATCTAAATAAGGCTCATCAATTGCTTTATCGCTGATATATAAAACATCATCTTTGTATTCAATCGTGTCACCTGGAACCCCGATAATCCGTTTCACATACTCATCGCCAGATCCATCTAGTGCAGGGAAAACGACAATATCTGACTGGTCAATATCATCCGTTAAACTTAGAACAAACCGGTCCCCGTCTATCATTGTGTTAGCCATCGAATCGCCGTCAACTCTAAAGGGATAGAAGAAATATGTTCTAACCACCCAGAAGATAACAAGCGCGATCACAACTGAAATCACAACTGAAAATACTTCATCAAAAAACTTTTTCATAAGGTCAATCCTTTTCACTGGGTTCTATTACCCATTCTTTTAGCATAGTCATTTGTACCTATAGCACCATACTATTTTAGCGCTTTTGTCCTTATTATTCCAGAACTTCTACTGCTTTGTCTAGCTGGGTGTCATTACTAGCGATTAATGCTTGGATAGCCGAAATCATGGCGCTTGCTGTTTCCGTATCAATCACACCTGTTTCAGCGAGTCCTTGGTCTGCTTGGAAAGCTAGCACAGCACTAGTTGTATCCTCTGCAAAAACAGCATCCGCTTCGCTATCTTGGTAGCCTAAAGCCACTAGAATCGCTTCAATATTTTGAATCGCTTCTGAAACATCGCCCTCTTGGTAAGTTTGGCTCGTATCAATTAAGGTTAGAGAAGCATAATCCGGTAAGCTGGCTTCAACATCCGGCGTTACCCCTGTTTCATTGATCCAAGTACCATTTGGTGTTAACCATTTGGCAATAGTAATTTTCAGTTCCGAATCAGATTCAAGAGAGAAGACATTTTGCACAGTCCCCTTACCAAATGTTTGGCTACCAACTACTGGTACACCTGCAGATTCTTGTAGGGCTGCAGCTAGGATTTCTGAAGCTGAAGCAGACCCTTCGTCTACTAATAAGACCACATCTTCATCAACTTGGAAGTCACCGTAATCAGCGTCTGATGCTTCATATACATAAGGCTCCGCATCTTTTTCTTGGACTTGCATAATGGTATCCCCATCATTTAAGAACATATTGGCGATTTGTAGGGCAGAAGTTAATAAACCACCTGGATTACTGCGAACGTCTAGGACAAATTTCTCAGCTCCTTGTGATCTTAAATCTTCAATAGCTGCAACCAATTCGTCGTATGTTGGAGTCGAAAAACTAGTAATTTGAACATAACCAGTGTTATCTTGCCCTTCTAACATTTCATAATAAACGGTTTGAATTGGAACGGTATCTCTAGTGACGGTCACGTCAAAAGTATCTTCACCACGTCGAATCGTTAAAACAACATCACTGCCCGCTTCACCGCGGATTAAAGCGACTGCTTCTGTGGCGGTATAACCTTGGATGGATTCACCGTTTACAGCTGTGATGATATCATTAGCCATTAAGCCGGCTTCCTCAGCAGGGGATCCTTTAATTGGGCTGACAATTTGAATGTAGTCATCTTTTTCCATGATCTCAGCCCCGATACCTTCAAATGACCCTTCGATGGTCTCATCTAATTGTTGGGCTGATTGATCGGTTAAATACTGAGAATACGGGTCTTCAAGGACTTGCGTCATCCCAGAAATAGCCCCGTCAACAACCGCATCCCGGTTCACATCTTCTACGTAGTCTCCCACAATTGTAGAGAAGGCAGCTTGGATTTTTTGGATTTCACTGGTGGTTAGAGTGGTACCTGAGGACCCTGTAATAACACTTTGACCAGGTAAACGGCCAGTTAAGACGTAAGATGTCCCAACAAAAGTTCCCCCACCAACGATAAGGATGGTCAGGATATATACTAGCCAAGAAACCCCGCGTTTTTTAGGTTTTTGGTCATTACCAAGCTCATGTCCGTCTTGACCACTTGAATGAATTTCTTCCTCAGTAACTGCTATTTTATCTGATTTTTCATTGCTATTTTTATTATTTTCTTTATTTTTTAAATCTTCATTTTCTGACATATGATTCACTACTTTCTGATAGACATGTTGGTTTCAAATATTTACCCAATATTTCTTCCTACACTTGGTATTTATCGGCGTAGGATTGCCAAACTTCATCAAATGTCGATACGTAGTCAGAATAGCGCTGGTTTAATTCAATATAATTGCTAATTGTTTCAAAATCGCTAGCTGATTTCGGAAAATCGCTATCTAAAAAGACCAGCTCAGCAAACTGCGCCTGCTGGTCACTATCTAGTAAATCGGCATTTCTAAATATTTGTACATAATGATAAAAGGACTGCGTAATCATCACTCTTTCTTATTGTTGACTATATTACTGGTTACCTTCCGCCTCTGTCTTGATTTGTTCCTCGATGTAGGTCAATGGCACATCCAGTAAGATGTTGATTTCATCGTTAGCTAAGTCAATGTCGCTGGCTCGAATAGCGAAATCCATGTCTTGAGACACTTGGTCCAATCGGATAATAATTTGCTCTTCACCGGATAACACTTGTAGCGGTAAATCTGTAGGTAAGGTCAATTGGAAGATAGCCAATACTGTTGAAGTTGGCAATTGTAAGCCCGCTAATTCAATATTGGTCATATCAATGGCGATATTCCCATCTTCCATGACTGACGGCTGCCCTTGCATGATATAAGCCACTTTAGTCCCCAAAGCGTCTATCGTACCAGCAAATGACACTTGGTCATCCACCGTTAACTGATAAGGCACATCATCCCCACCGATCACTGCTGATACTAGTCGGTTGAAAGAAACAGTCGACAGGTTGGCTTCTGCTATGATCGTTTCATCACTCACTTCTTCTGTCGTTGCTGGTTCACCCACGCTGGCAGCTTCTTGATAAGCTGTTTGAATATACAAGTAAAAAGCAACTACAGGAACCAAAATTGCCAATAGTAATAACCAAAAAGCCCACTTCCATGGATTTAAGGGTTTCTTCGTTTTAGTATTACTTTGTTTAGCCAAATAACCTACTCCTTTTTCTAGTTCTCGTCCACTTTTCGGTAGAATACGAATTTATGTGGGTAGGCATTCTTCTCATCTACCATCCCTTCAATCACCTCGTAAGCTTCAAAGTCATCTAGGTTCGGGTCAAAATGGACATCTCCATCAAATTCATGGTTAATTGTTGTCACGCGTAATTCAGAAATATAAGGCCAAAATAGGCGGTAAATAGAGTGGCCCCCCATAATAATCACATCTTCTTTTTCAGCTAGCGCCAAGATGTTATCGATAGAATCGGTTAATTCAACATCCGTTTGGTCATAGTTTGATTCAAAAGGTGATTTCTGGCGGGTAATAATAATATTGTGACGGTTTGGCAATGGCTTATAATCCAAACCTGCGTATGTCTTACGCCCCATCACAACAGTTTTACCAACTGTTTGATCTTTAAAGAACTTCAAGTCATTGGGTAAGTGCCAAGGTAGTTTGTCGCCTTTTCCGATTAAATGGTTGGTATCTTGTGCCCAGATTGCGATTAACATAATGATTCCTCCTTATCGACTTGTGCCAGAAATAGGTCTTGATTGTTATCTATTATTATACCGCTACTGGTGCCTTAATTGCATCATGAGCTTTATAACCTTTAACGTTAATATCATCTTTTTCTAAATCAAAGATGGATTTACCTTCACCACCAATTTCTAAAGTCGGTAGGTCAAGTGGTTGACGGCTCAATTGTTCATATACTTGGTCAAAATGGTTGTTGTAAATATGCGCATCGCCAAAGGTATGAACATAGTCACCAACCTCTAATCCTGCCTCACGTGCCAATAAATGTGTCAATAAAGCATAAGAGGCGATATTAAATGGTACACCCAGAAAGGCATCGCCAGAACGTTGGTAGAGTTGGCAAGACAACTTTCCATCTTGAACGTAGAACTGACTCATTGTATGACAAGGTGGTAAAGCCATATCTGGCACATCTTCTGGATTCCAAGCTGAAAGGATAATCCGACGTGAATCTGGGTTATGTTTCAATTGGTCGATAATATTAGCAATTTGATCAATGGCATCACCCTCACGTGTCTCCCAATGACGCCATTGTTTACCGTAAACATTCCCTAATTCACCAAATTCTTTAGCGAAATCATCATCTTCTAAGATGCGTTGGCAAAATTCTTGTTTCACTTCTTGATAGATCTTTTTAAATTCTGGGTCATCGTTAGCTCGTAAACCAAAGTCCGTCATATCTGGTCCTTGGTAAGCATCAGATTCAACCCAACGCTTAAAGGCCCATTCATCCCAGATATGATTGTTATTTTCTAGTAAATAGCGGATATTGGTATCCCCTTTTAGGAACCATAACAATTCACTCTTGATTAAACCAAAAGGTACTTTTTTAGTCGTTAATAAAGGAAATCCTTCGCTTAAATCAAAACGCATTTGGTAACCAAAAACTGATCTGGTACCTACACCCGTACGGTCGCTCTTATCTTGTCCATTATCTAAAATGTGTTGTAGAAAATCTAAGTATTGCTTTGCCAAACTCATTGCCCCCTAATTTAATTTGAATCAACTTCTTGTTTTTTATTTCATCATAAATTTTCTGATACTAATTTTCTAATGTAGATAGGTATTCCCAGTAGGTCATTTTTTCAAGCAAATCATTTTCTTTGCTATCTTTCTCTAATTGCAATTCAGATAGTTTGCCGTAATCATTTCCGTTTTCGTTCATTGCCTGGTCAATGCCTTCAATATCCATTTCTAATTGTTCAATTTCACCCTCAATAACGGCCCAATCTTTCTTCTCTTGCCAAGACATTCGCTTAGCTTTTGGTGACTCTTCTGTCACTGACTCAGTAGCTTGGTTGTTTGGCTTACTTTGACTGGACACTTTTTGCGATTGACTGGATTGATTCTTTGCTTGTTTCATTGCGTCTCTATAGTCATTGTAGTTACCATAGAATAATTGTACTGTATTGTCCAAGCTGTCCACAATGATAAGCTTCTCAACCACCTTGTCTAGGAAATACCGATCATGGGAAACGGTAATCACAGCTCCTTGGAAGGTCTCTAGGTAGTCTTCTAAGACAGATAAGGTATCAATATCTAAATCGTTTGTCGGTTCGTCTAAAAGTAGGACATTGGGTCTAGTCATCAATATCTTCAATAGGTACAGTCGTTTTCTTTCCCCACCTGATAGCGTGCCAATTAACATGCCATGCGATTCACGGGGGAACAAGAATTGCTCTAGCATTTGCGCTGCAGATGCTTGGGTCCCATCATCATAAACGTACTCAGAAGCGATTTCCTGCACGTAGTTGATCACGCGTTTATCTTCTGGTAGATCAGTAGGGATTTGTTGGAAGTAAGCAATACGGACCGTTTCACCCGTTTTTACTTCACCTGAAAGTGGCGCTTGTATGCCAGCAATGGTGTTTAGGAATGTCGTTTTACCAGCCCCATTATCCCCGATTATCCCGATACGCTCTTTATTCTGTAATAATAGATTGATATTGGTGATTAAGGGTTTATTTGGGTAACCTACCGTTAAGTTATCGAATTCAAGGACTTTATTACCCAATCGTTGAGTATCCAAGTCCACTGTCAATTCGCTATCATCTGTTGTTTGGCTTACTTTTTCTTTCAAGTTTTCAAACCGGTGAATGCGGGCTTGTTGTTTAGTGGTTCTAGCTTTAGCCCCTTTACGCATCCAAGCCAACTCACTCTTGTACAATTTCTTTTGTTTTGCCATAGTTGCTGCTTCAATTTCATGCTCAGACTGCAATTTTTCCAAATAAATTTGGTAATTACCCTCGTATTGCTTCAAGTCACCCCGGTCCAAAGCAAAGATATGTGTCGTGATTCGGTCTAAGAAGTACCGGTCATGGGTTACAACTAAGACTGATTTCTTGTAATTAGCAATGTAATTTTCTAACCATTCCACCATTTCAAAATCCAAGTGGTTGGTAGGCTCGTCCATCAGTAACAAATCCGGTTCTTCAATCAAAACTTTAGCCAAACCGACCCGTTTCCGTTGGCCCCCAGACAAGACTTTCACTTCTTGGGTTAGGTCATGAATACCTAATTTAGATAAGATCGTTTGGATTGTCGTATCCAAAGTCCAAGCGTTTTGCGCATTCATTTCTTGCTCAATCTGCTGAAATTTCTTTTGTAATTGGCTATTTTCTGGATCTAATTGCAAGTCTAAGGTAATTTCTTCATACCGACCAACTAATTGGACGATGGGACTTTCAGAGTGATAAACGGCCTCAAAAATCGTTTGGCTTTCATCTAGCTCTGGATCTTGAGTGACAATGCCCACTGTAAAATCTTTTGGATGTTCGATCTGCCCTTGATCTAGGCTAGATTTCCCCGCAATAATATTTAATAAGGTGGTTTTACCTGAACCATTGGCCCCAACCAAACCAACGTGTTGCCCTTCTCTAATTAAAAAGGAAACATCGTTTAATAGTTGTTTCATGCCATATGTTTTTGACCAATTTAACGCTTTATAATCTTTCATATATAACCTAGTCCTCTCCGTTCATTCTGTTTTATTTTACCATATAACAGAGGCTATTCAGAATGCTTTAGCAATTCTTATCTTTAAGGCTGACAAATAATGACTATCATTTTCCAAAATTTCAATAATCCGGTATAATAAACCAACTAATTCCTATTGGAGGTGACCACTCATGAATAACAAACGTCGTGTCTATGTATACAACGGGTCCTCAGGTTTAGGCTGTCTCGGTCTGATTCTGGTCTTAGCCCTACTCATTTTCCTATTCATATTCTTCACGAAATTATTTATCCAACTCTTCCCGACATTATTATTGATTCTGTCAATCATCTTACTAGTCCGCAGTATTTATAACTTATGGCAATGGCGGAAAAAGAACAAGCATGCACAAGCTGGCGGCTTTATCGAAGTTGATGGCATCATCGAACCCATCGAAGCGCCAGATAATCAAGCAAAAGACTACCATACACAAAGAATTTTCACATCAATTGCCGGTATCATTCTAGCCCTATTGTTGATGAAATACCTATAGTATGGAGGCATTAGAATGCAAAATAAAGATATATCCACTAACACTGAAGAATACCAGTCCCAAATACAAGCGTACAAATTGAAAGAAACCATCCGAAAGATTACTTATGTGGTCATTGCCTTGCTAGCCCTTGTTTTATTCGCTGGCTACCGCCTAGTCTGGTTTGGTTCTGCCGAATCACTTAAAAACTTTGCCCTCAATATGGGCTGGACCGGATTCCTTCTAAATAACAATGTCGCTGTTATTCCATGTAACTTACCCGGTTTAGCCATGTTCCAGCCTACGGACCAGTTGCTGGCTTTGCCGCATCCGTGACCTTTCTTATCATCGGGTCCTTTTCTATGCTATTTGATCTCTGGGTAATACGGCGACCTATTCGTCCAAGCTTTTATTCCTGAGCAAGTTTACCAGAAATATATCGGTATGATCGACAAAAAGTCTAACGCCACCAAGTTAGCCCTAATTGGCTACTAGGTGCCTGGTATTTATGACGGTGCTGTCCCCATGATCCTAGGTCTTTCTAGCATTCATGGCAAAAATTCTTGGCTGTCCTAGCCTTTTCTAAACCAGTGCCAACTTTTATCTATTTTGCAGGTGCTACAGGTTTGGGAAATGTCTTGATTAATTGGCTACCTACTATGATGTAATTGAAATCTTCAAAATAAACCTTAAAAAACGTTCGTGAAAATTTCACGAACGTTTTTTATATTACTCGTTATTTATTTAAAATTTGCATGAATTGTTTGCCGGTAATGGTTTCTTCTTGAATTAAGTATTCAGACAGTTCATCCAATTTTTCGCGGTTGTTCATCAATATTTCGCCCGCTTCTTGGTGGGCACGTTTGATTAAATCAATCACTTCTTGGTCGGCCTTTTCAGCGGTACCACCTGATACCTGGCTCTGTGTATTGTCAGACAAGTAACGGTTGGTACGACTTTCCAATTGCATCATGCCGAAAGTATCCGACATCCCGTATTGAGTGACCATAGAACGGGCAATTTTCGTCATTTTTTCAATATCATTTGAAGCCCCGGTAGTGATTTCACCAAA
>OMJG01000630.1_pt1 | contig 25094 bp, 25 predicted proteins | sample 1646431 | NCBI WGS metagenome assembly OMJG01 (sample SAMN03771674, study PRJEB25209) | food metagenome | isolation source: Cotija cheese | place: Mexico:Jalisco,Michoacan | collected 2011-12-12
CAGCCTAAGATACCATGTGGTTGTAGCGGGGAAAGCACCTTCTTCCCCGCTACAACCACATGGCCAGTCAAGCGTAGCGCGACAGTTGCTTTTAAAATAAATCAAAAAAACTACCCCAAAACTCAGGGTAGTTCGACGAAAAAATCTTATACTATTTCATTGTCCTATTGACGGGGTGCACACCATCCTCAAACTTTCGGGTATTCTGGCTTTTTGTTTACAGTTACTTGTCTTACCGTTTTCTTAACAGCACCTCTCTTAATTTCTTAAGAGAGGTTACTTTTTCTCTTCGTAGTACGATAGTTGTGGAAAGTAAAGAGTAAATGTAGAACCCTGCCCGACTTGTGAAGCGACAGTTACTTCAATTCCCAATTTCTCTGATAGATTCTTTACTAAATACAAGCCTAATCCTGTCGAATGGACTTGAGCATTTCGTCCATTGGAACCAGTAAATCCTTTGTCAAAAATACGCCGGCTATCTTCTGTAGGGATGCCTATGCCTGTATCCGTCAGGCTTAAGGACACGCCTTGTAAGTTTCTGGCAAGCTTGATCATGATTTGCCCATGATTGGGGGTGTATTTGATGGCATTGGATAATAATTGTCGAAAAATAAACGCCACCCACTTGCCATCAGTCAGGACCAACTGATCATCGCCTTGTAATTCAAAGTGAATAGCTTTTTGAATAAAAAAGTTTGCTTGACTACGAATGACCGGCTGAATGGCTTCTTTCAGTGAAGTCTCTTGAATAAGGTAATCTTTGGAAAAACTATCCAACCGTGCGACATATAAGACTTGTTCCACATAGTCGTTCATTCGATCAAGCTCATTTTCGATCGCCAAAAATTTCGCATCTGGCAAATCAAATTCCACTGATTGGAGAAGCAATTTTGTCGCTGCAAGTGGTACTTTGATTTCATGGACCCAAGAATCAATGTAATCTTTTTGTTCTTCCTGGCTGCGGATGACTTGTTGCATGGTCTCTTGGTGCTCGCGCAATAGCTGATTCATATACGCTTGTTGCACTCGCTCTTCTTCCGTTTTCGCACCCGTGACATAATCTTGAAGCAAGCTGTCATTTGATGTACATGTAATCTTAGCCCACCACTTGCGCTTCAATGAGTAATAAATAGCTTGAAATCCTAGCAGCAATACTCCTTCTAGAAAGAACAAATACCCCACAACACTCCAACGAAATGGATAATTAGGTGTCAGCCATAAGACAAAGACCGTCAATGCCATAAACACAATCCAAGCCAAATACAACAGCCACTGGTCCTTTAAAAATTTTCTAATTGTCATATCGCACCTCACGGAATGATATATCCTTGTCCGACCTTCGTTTCAATATAATTTTGGACACCAGCTTGTTCAATCTTGCGTCGCAGCCGATTGATATTGACAGTCAATGTATTGTCATCGACAAAGCGTTCATCGTCCCATAGTGCTCGTAATAATTTTTCCCGACTCAAAATTTTGCCGTGGTTTTTCATCAAAATAAATAATAATCGGTACTCATTTTTACTTAGATCAACTAATGTGCCATTAATTTCTACACTACTATTTTCCACATTTAAAACAAGTCCATTGTGAGTAAAAGTTTCTTGTGTGCCTTTGACGTAATTATACGAGCGTCGTAACAAAGCATTTATTTTGGCAACGAGCACATCCAATTCAAATGGCTTTGTGACAAAATCATCGCCACCCATATTCATCGCCATAATCATATCCATGTTGGTATTGCGACTGGAGATAAAAATAATCGGTACGTTTGATACTTCGCGAATTTTTTGACACCAATAAAACCCATCAAACACAGGTAAATTAATATCTAATAAAACGAGCTGCGGCGCTTGTGATTGAAAATCTTCGAAGACTTCTTGAAAATCTGTTGACCCAAATGTCTCAAATTGCCACTTTTGAAGTTCTTCGCTGATGAGTTGCCTAATGACCGCTTCATCCTCAACAATCATTATCTTAGCCATAAGTACGCCTCCTTCTTCTTTCTTTCACTTTACCAAATATTGCACCAATTCACCATGATAATTATCGAAAAAAAATTGCCATCTACTACAACCGAATGGTGGCTGTCATGTAGATAGCAATTCTTTTATTTGGTTAGTTCACTGGCAGCTTGTTCATCAACAATAACAACCACATTAGGATGCATCTGTAAGACACTGGCGGGTAACTGCTCAGTCACTGGTCCTTCAATCATTTTCGCTACTGCTGCTGCTTTTTCCTTCCCAAAGGCCATTAAGATGATTTGTTTACTTTTCAAAATAGACGCAATCCCCATGGACAATGCATGTGTCGGTACTTCTTCGATGGAATCAAAGTAGCGTTTATTGGCTTCAATCGTTGAATCCGTCAGTGCAACAACATGCGTCTGTACATCAAAAGAAGTCCCTGGTTCATTGAAGCCGATGTGACCATTGCGCCCAATCCCAAGTACTTGCAGATCAATAGGGTGTTGGGCAATGATGTCATTATAGCGAGCACATTCTTCATCCAAATCTTTGGCCTGTCCATTTGGTACGAACGTTTCCTTAAATGGCTTTTTATTAAATACGTGCTCATTCATGAAGTAGCGATAGCTTTGCGGATTTTCACCACTCAATCCGACATATTCATCTAAATTAACCGAAGTCAGATGAGAGAAATCGAGTGCACTTGTAACCATTTCTTGGTAGAGGGTGACGGGTGTACTCCCTGTCGCTAACCCTAGCGTCGTAATTCCTTTGTCCATCGCTTCTTTTAATTGTGCGAAAGCTTGTTTGCCGCCTTCTTGTGCATGTTTCACTTGAATGACTTTCATTTGTAACGCCCCCCTATTTGGTATATACCAAATATACCACGAAAAAGAGTGCTGCGCAAGAAATGTCTATACCAATTTTCAATTACCTAAATACGCCGTTAATTTGGCTTGATTCACTTGTGGAAATGGTTGTAGTTTCGCTGGAAATTCCGCCAAGACTTGACGCACCATGTTTGGTTGGTCATTTTCAACCTGTAGTACTAGCAGTGGCTCGTGCAAGCTCATACGCAACAAGAACCAACCGGATCCGTATGGGTCTGATACGGTAAAGCGGACACCCTCTTCATTTTCCGAATCTAATGTCCAGCCTTCATGATTGCATTTTCGGAAGGCTTCAATTACTGATTCACCTAAGCCGCGGTATTCATCAGCCATTAATTCAAAGCGAATTTCTTGTGTTTCTGCGGGCTGCTTCAAATCGGCAATCAGTTCATCTAATGAGCGGTGTTGGGCTTGCAATTTAGGTAGCAACATCAAAATTTTGGCAATCACATATGCTCCATCATCAAGAAAATAATTCTCTTTAAATGCCGCATGCCCACTTGTTTCAATCGCCAATTGGCAATCAACGCCTGCCGCATTAAGGGCAATCGCCTTATTAATCACATTACGATACCCTGAAATATAGCGGACTTGCTTCCCACCTAGTTGTTCAATAAATTGTTTCAAGTGATTCGATGTCGGAGAGTTCGTGACAATACTTGTATTTGGGTGTTCAGCTAAGACGATACGACTCAAGACAGCAATCAAATTATTGCGGTTTAAGACATCACCACTTTTAGTGACGACAGCTGAACGGTCGACATCGGTATCAAAAATTACACCTAAATCAGCTTGATTGTCTAAGACTGCTGCTTTGATACTGGCCATTGCTTCTTTATTATCAGGGTTCGGGATATGATTTGGGAAATGGCCATCTGGTTCTAGAAATTGTGAGCCAGTGGTATCGGCACCGAGTGGTTGAAGTACTTTCTCAGCAAAGTACCCACCTGCACCATTGCCGGCATCGACAATAATTTTCAGACCTTTCAGTGGCTGTGCTTCTTTTGTCTGCATACCTAGACGAATTTTGGCTACTAAATCGTCTGCATATGGTGTCAATAGATCCGCTTTTTCAATCGTTCCTTGACTAGCCTGAACAGCCTCAGTATGTTGCAAGATATAGGCAATATCGCTCTTCTCTGCACCGCCTGTTTTACTAAACACTTTGATTCCATTAAAACAAAATGGCAAATGACTTGCGGTAAACATAATGCCCGCATCGCAAGCGAATTGTTCAAACTGCGTACTCATAAACATAGCCGGCGTCGTTGCGAGCTGAAAATCTATGACATGTACTCCGAGATTCGTTAGCTCGTCCATAAAGGTTGCTGCAAGCTCTGGTCCACTCAAACGACTATCTCTACCCACACCGATTGTAAGTGGATTGGTTTGAATTGCTTTTTCATTTCTTAACCAATTCACCAACCCTTTGGCTACTTCTTTTACGACTGCTGGTGTCAAGTTGGCCTGGTGCTGCTCGGTCGTAATGGCAATACCGCGAATATCCGATCCATTCTGTAATTCCGTTAACTGACTCATCTTCCTTCCTCCTATCCTATGATTCACTACCATTATACCAAACTTCCCTAACTGGTAGACTTGAACTTTTTGTGAGTATTGTTTTATTCAAAAAAACTTCAAACGCGCAGGATGCGAACGTTTGAAGTTTGATAAGGCTAGTTCTTTTCGATGATTAGCATATTTTGTTCATCTAAGGCCCATCTATCTGCATAAGCCACCTCCCAATAATACCCATCTAAATCTTGAAAGTACCCACTATCCCCTCCCCAAAAGACCCTCTCTGCTGGTTTGATGATGTTCCCATTGTTTTACCAACGATAAAAACGAGTCGACTTCTTCTTTTGATTTCATATTGATAGCTAAAGTAAATCTTTAAAGCTAGTCGAATCTATCTCTGGCGGATTGGCAGCATGAATATCTTTGGCTAACGCCTCACGTTGAAATAGTTCTAATTTGGTTCCTTGATTATCAAAAAAGACAATAAGTGGATTCATTTCTTTTTCATAAAACTGGAAACCCAGTGCCTTATAAAATGCCATTGACCGGGCCACACTTTGCACACCTAATCAAATCAAATTAATGCGGTTCAACTTCATCACTCCTTTGTGTCAATAGTCCGTTGTTTTGTTAATTGGTGCGAATTAGATCGTATTGCGATTGGTACAAATGATGGTATTTGCCATTTAATGCCATTAATTCATCATGCGTGCCTGCTTCAGCAATCGTGCCTCCATCAACGTAGAAGATTTGATCACTATTTTTTATTGTAGACAGGCGATGAGCGATAATAAACGACGTGCGCCCCTTTAATAGCTCCTGCAGCCCAACTTGTAACTGCTCTTCAGTTTTGGTATCAATACTGGACGTCGCTTCATCTAAGATCAGTAACTTAGGATCTGCTAATAACGCACGCGCAAATGATAACAATTGCCGCTGACCAGCAGATAATGTACTTCCGCGCTCCTCGACGACAGTCTGATAGCCATCCTTTAAATCTTGAATAAATTCGTGGGCACGTACAATTTTAGCAGCTGCTATTATTTCTTCTTCGGTCGCATCTAGCTTGCCGTAACGAATGTTTTCTAAAATCGTCCCCGAAAAGATAAAGGTATCTTGTAGCATCACGCCCATCTGTGAGCGTAAGGAATGAAGTGTCACCTCGCGAACATCGACACCGTCAATTAAGACTTGGCCGGCTTGCACATCGTAAAACCGACTCAGCAAATTAATCACCGTCGTCTTTCCAGCACCGGTCGGACCAACTAAGGCAATGCTTTGGCCTGGTGTAATATGGAAAGACACCTTGCTTAAAATAGGCTTTGCTGGCTCGTAGCCAAATGTCACTTCAGAGAAACGCACCTCTCCTTTCATTGGTGGCAACGGCTTAGCATTAGGAGCATCTTGAATTTCAGGAATTTCATCCATCGTTTCAAAGATCCGTTCCAAATAGGCGGTCGCTGTAATCAAAGAGTTGTAGAAATTTCCAATGTTGATGACCGGATTCCAAAAATTGTTGATATAACCAATAAAGGCAATCAGTGTCCCCGTCGAGACCGAGACTCCAAGTTGCTTAATTCCCACAAAATAAATCAAGCAAGTCGTTAACACAGAAATATTTTGCACGACTGGCCAAAGCAAAAACTGAATCTTCACGGCTCTCATCCATGAACTACGATAGTCTTCGTTCACTTCGTTAAATACGTGATAATTTTCCCGTTCTCTTGCAAATGATTGGGTAATCTTGATGCCCGCAATGCTCTCGTGGATATAAGCATTTAAATTGGATTGCTTGTTACTTAATACTTGATAGGCTTTTCGTTGCTTTTGTTTAATGATCATGACTAAGCCAAATAATACCGGCAACAAAGCAAGACTATAGAGCGTCAATACTGGATCAATCCATGCCATAAAAAGCAAGGTCACCACGACACTCATCATGTCTGAGATCAAATTGATTAATCCATTACTCAATAAGTCACTTAAAGTATTGATATAATTGACCACGCGAATCAAGATTTTTCCATGTGGTCGATTGTCAAAATAGGAGAACGGCAAGGTCTGTAAATGGTGAAAAATATCAAACCGCATATCCTTTAACATATCTTGTCCAATCTCAGTGATTTTTAAAATCCGATACTTCATACACCAAGCGATGACAAATAGTGAAACAAAGAAGATGCCACTAATCCATAAAAGTAAGGAAATATTTTTCTCGGGAATGACTTGATCGATAGCAATTTTGGTAAAGTAAGGTCCTAACATACTCGCGATGTTCGCTACAAAGATAACCAATAAAACTTTATAGATTGCGTCTTTATATGGCTTGACGTATTGCCCTAGCCGTCGATAATGTTGCCAATTAAATTCTTGTTCTAATTCTTCATCTTCTGCAAATGTATTGCGTGCCATTAGCCAGTCACCTCATCTCTAGATATTGCCAAGCCTAATTGTTTTTGATAGACCTCGTAATAGGCTCCTTTTTTTGCGACTAATTCTTCGTGCGTCCCTTTTTCAACGATGCGTCCTTTTTCCATCATCAAAATGACATCGGCTTCTCGGACGGAAGAAATTCGGTGAGCAATAATAAAGGTCGTCTTTTCAGTCGTTAAGCGCGTTAATTCTTGCTGGATTTTGGATTCTGTCTCCATATCCACGGCTGAAGTAGTGTCGTCCAAAATTAAAATAGCTGGATTTTTCGCCAATGCTCGAGCCAAAGAAATTCGTTGCTTTTGGCCTCCTGACAATCCCACGCCACGTTCACCGATAATCGTGCTATAACCATCTGGCATTTTACTAATGAACAGATCTGCATCTGCAATGCGAGCCATCTCGCGAATGTATGGTGCATCAGCTGTCGGATTTCCAAAGGCAATATTTTCTTCGATAGTATTAGAAAATAAAAAGATGTCTTGCATCACCATCGCAATATTTTCTCTCAACTGCCTTACTGGATAGCTCTTAGCATCTTTGCCATCAATTTTCACCGTCCCACTAGTTGGATCATAAAAGCGAGCGACCAAGTTCACTAAGGTCGTTTTACCCGAGCCTGTTTCACCTAAGATACCGATTGTTTGACCTGGATGAATAGAAAAGGATATATCTGACAGCACGTTAGTCTTTGGATCGTCAGAAAAATGAAACGATACATGATCGAATTCGACATCGCCATGAATCATTACTTCTTCTGGATATGTGGTAATTGGGATTTGTGGCTTTGTATTGAGCATTTGTCTAATTTTGATGCAGGCCGCTGAGAAGCGTTGCACGTCGTTGATTAGCCAGCCACTCATCCGCATCGGCATATTTAGCATCCACAAAAAGCCATTAAACGCAATCAAATCACCCAAAGTCATCTGCTGATGAATCACTAGTAACCCACCTAATGCCAGCGAAATCAACGTCAGACTACCGGCAAATAAATCTAGCCACGGCAAATACGTCGCCGATACGTTGGCTGATGCCATATTCTTTGCCTTGTAATCTTCATTATGATGAGAAAATTTATCAAGCTCGTATTGCTCTCTAGTGAAGGCCTTGACGACACGATTGCCACCGATATTTTCTTCGACCATCGAGTTCAGCCGCGCAAAGCTTTCGCGAATCTCAAAGAAGACAGGATGTGCTTCTTTCGACATTTTGACAGTAAAAAAGTAAATCAACGGTGTAATCACTAGCATAGCGAGTGTTAGTGGCACGCTAAGTGTAAACATGACCCCCATCGCTAGGACAAACCAAATGATACATTCTAAAATATTGTAGATTACCCATGAAACAAAGTGCCGAATCGCATCCGTATCTCCAGTCATCCGCGCCATAATATCCCCCACACGCGTATGATTAAAAAAATCAAAATCCAATTCTTGTAGCTTCTTATACATATCTTGCCGTAAGACAAATAAAGTATTTTGACCAACTCGTTCAAATAAAATTTGATACGAATAGCGAATGACGGTACGAATTAATGTGACTGCAATCATCACTGCTAAAAAAGGAAGCAGCCATTCAGTTTTTTGTTGATCAATCACGACATCGACTAATTTACCTGACAATAGTGGGTTGACCACGATCAAGGCCGCATTGAGTAGCAAAAAGATCAGTGCTAGCCATAAGTGCTTGCGATAGGCTTTTGCATAGTGCCATATCCATTGAAAATTATTCATTTCTTTTTCCTCCAACTTTTTTTGCTAGTCCTATCTTATCCTTCCTGTGAAAAATAAGAATGGATTTATTTAGTCAGAAAGATGGATAATTTTACTCTAATTCGTAAATCACATATGCGTGTTTCTTTTTTTTGCGCTATACTAAAGAAAGCGATTAGCATTACTGGAGGAATGAAATGATGTTTTCTCAACCGGAAATTCTTTATGTCTTTGATGTTTGGAATCAGTCAGGAAATCATTCCGAGCGACATACACATGATTTTTTTGAAATCAGCTTTTTATTAGAAGGTGAAGCCCAGTATTGGTTTCAAGACAAGTGGCAGACGATTCGAGGTGGCGACGTCTTATTATTTAATCCCAAAATAGTACACGCCGAGCAACAGCAAGCAACTACTTACTCACACCAGCTGCATATTGGCATCCAGCAATTTCAGCTGCCAGATTTGCCCCCAAATGTCTTTCCAACAGACACACCGCATGTCTTGTTGCGAGAAAACCAATTACAAATTTTTAACAAGGCGTGGCTACTGATGAAAGAATTTAATGATCAACCTACTGGCTTCAAGTCTATGGGGCAAGCGTTGGTGACTGAGCTATTGATTTTTTTACTACGCAGCATCCAGTCAAATCAACAGCTTGAAGAAGCGCAACAACCACTATTAAAAAACGAACGCTTGGCGCGTGTCGTTACCTCAGTTCAAAGCTACATCGAGCACAACTTTGAAAAAGATATCTCTTTGGAATCGTTGGCAAACGCTCATTTCGTGAGCCCTACCTATCTCTCTAAAAGCTTCAAAGAGCAATTGGGTATTTCACCGATTACATACTTGATTCAAGTCCGTTTGACACACGCGTTTCACTTACTAAAAGAACAAAACGGATCGGTCAAAGATATCGCCCAAGCAGTCGGCTACGACGATGCCTACCACTTTAGCAAATCATTCAAAAAAACTTACGGCATTGCCCCATCCAAAGTAAAAAAAGACGCCAGAGAAAGAACAAGAGGTCGTGACAAAAGCGTTTAGCTCTTAGCAATAAGCTCAGAAATTCCGAAAATTGTTCCTTAAATTTTTGAGAATTTTTGACTTATTGTCAAGAGAGCTGCTTTTGATACACCGTTTATTGAGGTCGTGACAAAAGCGTTTAGCTCTTAGCAATAAGCTCAAAAATTCCGAATAGAAACGTACGAGTACGTACGACAAAAAACCAGAAGTTTGAGAAATAACTTCTGGTTTTTCAGGTCTATTTGCTTGTAGCTGAACAATTTGGTCTCAGCTTTTTTATTTGGTTTCATTTTCGCGTGTATCATAGATGATTGTTACGGGGCCGTCATTGACTAATGATACCTGCATATGTGCCCCAAACATTCCAGTCGCAACTGGTATGTTTTGCTCACGCAATGCTTGATTAAATGCTTCATACAATGGCTCAGCCACTTCTGGTCGGGCTGCCGCAACAAAACTAGGCCGATTGCCTTTTTTCGTCTGCGCATATAAGGTAAATTGTGAAATACTTAAAATTCCCCCATGGATTGCAGCTAAGGAGTCGTTCATCTTGCCGTCCGCATCTTCAAAGACACGTAATTGTGTAATTTTTTTTACTAAGTACTGGACATCAGCTATGGTATCTTCTTGATGAATACCAAGTAAGACCACAAAGCCTTGATTAATCTGACCAATTATTGAATTATCAACTGTTACTTGGGCACTTGAAACTCGTTGAACTACTGCTCGCATCGCTTATCCTTTCATTCGTCGTACACTGTAAACATCTGGTACTTGTTTGATTTTTTCAACAATAGAATGCAAATGAGCTAAGTTTTGAATACCGACTGTCAGACGAATAGTAGCTGTTTTTTCTTTGTTACTGCGGGCTTCTACGCCGACCAATCGTTTGGACATGGAGCTGACCGTTTGCAAAATGTCATTTAACAAGCCCGAGCGATCATAGCCGTAAATTTCAATATCGGCATCGTATTCTTTTTCTTTGCTCGCTGTATCTTCCCATTCTACCTCGATCAAGCGCTCTTCGACGTCCTCAGAGCTATGGACATTTGGACAGTCCGCACGGTGAATAGAAATACCTCGTCCTTTGGTAATATAGCCGACGATTGGGTCACCTGGTACCGGATTACAACAGCGACTAATTCGAACCAATAAGTTATCCACACCTTGGATGACAATGCCACCTTCATGCCGAACTTTCATTTTTTCTGGCTCTTTTTTGACTGGTTGATTCAGTAAGTCTTGCACTTGTTGTTTTTGTTTTTCGATATCGCGTTCTTTACGCTCTTCTTCTGTTAAGCGATTGGCTAAAGTTGTCGGACTGACTTCACCAAAGCCGACTGCGGCAAACAAATCTTCATCCGTCTGATAATTAAAACGACCGAGTGCTTCTTGTAATTTGGTTTTGGTCAGAATTTCTTTTGGAACAAAGCCCATTTCTGTCAACGTACGGACAACGGCATCATGTCCTTTCACCACATTGGCATCACGATCTTGGGTTTTAAAGAAGCGTTTGATTTTATTTTTGGCTTTGCTTGTAGCAACTAATTTTAGCCAATCACGGCTCGGGCCAAATGAATTGGGTGACGTCATAATTTCAACAATATCCCCATTTTTCAACTTGTAATCCAACTGCACCATTTTGCCGTTGATTTTAGCACCGACTGTTTTATTCCCAATATCAGTATGAATATTGTACGCAAAATCGAGTGGGCTTGAGCCTTGTGGTAGCTCTGATACATCGCCATTTGGGGTAAATACATAGACTTTGTCGCTAAAGATATCCCCTTTGACCCCTTCCATAAAGTCAGAAGCATCGTAGCTTTCATCTTTTAGCTCCAAAATTTCTTTAAACCAACCGACTTGCTCTGTCATTTGATCGGGATTGACCTTGTCTGTCTTGCCTTCTTTATAGGCCCAGTGCGCAGCGACCCCAAATTCCGCAATTTCATGCATTTCATGTGTGCGAATTTGAATTTCGACTGGATTGCCATTAGGACCGATGACTGTCGTATGCAATGACTGGTACATATTGGCTTTTGGCATCGCAATATAGTCTTTGAAACGACCAGGCATCGGCTTCCACTTAGTATGAATGGTCCCTAACACTGCATAACAATCTTTAATTGAATCCACAATTACACGAATCGCTAACAAGTCATAAATTTCATCAAATTGCTTTTTCTTATCCACCATTTTGCGATAGATTGAATAAATGTGCTTTGGCCGTCCATAAATTTCCGCGTAAATGTCCAGCTCTTCGGTTGCGATCCGCAATTCTTCAACCGTCTTATCGACATATGCTTCTCGTTCATCGCGCTTTGTCTTCATTAGGTGGACAATGCGGTAATATTGTTGCGGATTAATGTATCGTAATGAACGGTCTTCTAGTTCCCACTTAATGCGGCTAATCCCTAACCGATGAGCCAATGGGGCATAAATATCTAACGTTTCCCGTGCAATGCGGCGTTGCTTGTCTTCACGCAAATGCTTTAAAGTCCGCATATTATGCAAGCGGTCCGCTAGTTTCACCATGATGACGCGCAAATCCTGTGCCATCGCAATCAACATTTTCCGATGATTTTCTGCGAGTTGTTCTTCATGTGATTTGTATTTGATTTTTCCTAATTTCGTCACACCATCGACTAACATCGCCACATCTGGTCCAAACTCTTCTGTCAAATCTTGGAGCGTCACATCAGTATCTTCGACAACATCATGTAAAAAGCCTGTTGCCACGGTATGCGGATCCATTTGTAATTCAGCTAGTATCCCAGCTACTTGAATCGGATGAATAATATATGGTTCTCCCGATTTTCGAAATTGCCCTTCATGCGCGCTCGTCGCATAATCCAGTGCCTTTTGTACAAAGGCGACGTGTTCTGCGCTCATATAGCGTGCAACCATATTTATGACCCCTGGGCCTGTCAAGATGATATCTTTTGCCATACTCCCTACCCCTTCTTTAAACAAATCGACGGATGTGAAAAAAGTCTGTACTTACTCATCGGACGCTCTGCCAATGGCCACTTCTGTGATTGCTCGTTTCGTTCATTTTATCTTCAATAAAGAGAAAAGAAAGCACCACCTGTTAGCAGTACTTTCCAAATGATTGGTCTTATTATACAAATAATCACCGGTTTTTTCAATCAGTGGCATTTGTGTCATGTAAGAGTTCATAGTGATAGCTTGCTGTCCCTAACACATAAAGCGGCGCCGTCTCCGTCCGTAAGATACGTGGCCCTAAGCCACAACAGATTGCTCCAGCTGCCACAAAACGTTCAATCTCTTCTGGTAAAAAGCCACCTTCAGGACCAAAGAGGACCATCAAATGCTGTCCCGGTGCTACCTTGCGAAAAGTCTGCACTAATTGGGCATGTTCTCCCTTTTTGGCTGACTCTTCATAGGCTACTAAGACACAGTCTGCCGTTTCCATCGCCGCTAGTAGGTCTGATTGCGTTGCGAACAGCTCGACGGTTGGACACACTTGGCGATGGGATTGCTCAGCTGCTTCTTGTGCAATTTTTTGCAGACGTTCTTGCTTTTTCTGGCGTTTTTTTGGATCCCATTTGACGATGGATGTCTTTGCTGGATAAGCCAAAAATTGCGCAGCACCAAGTTCCGTTCCTTTTTGAATAATCCACTCCAGCTTATCCCCTTTTGGAAAGCCACTGGCAATCGTGACCTTAATTGGCAGTTCACGTTGCAGTTGCTCAATAGCTACAGGCTTAAGCATTACTGCATCAGCTTTCACCTCACGAATTTCCGCCTCTAAGCTTATGTCGTTAGCAAATACCAAATACACATGATTGCCTGCTTCCATCCGCATCACACGAATCATATGATGGAAGGGTTCCCCCGTTACTTCATACTCGTGGACTGATTCATTGTACGATTCATTAAGAAAGTAACGTTGCATCCTCTTCCTCCACCTTTTTGAAAATCAACGCATGCCAATCTTTTTGCGTGAACAGTTGTGTCAGCTCAAATCCATGTGCTTGCATTTCAGCTAAAATCATCGGCTGCTTTTCTGAAATAATGCCCGACACGATGAAGCGTCCCTCTGGTTTTAATAGTCGCGCGGCATCAGGAATCATACGCACAATAATATCGGCTAAAATATTTGCGACAATCACGTCAGCTTCGATGGAAATACCCGCTAATAGATCATTTGCGGAAACTTTGACATCTTTTGCGACTGGATTTAAGTCCATATTTTCTTGAGCTGCAGCAACTGCCACACTATCCAAATCAAAGGCATGGACTTCTTTGGCACCATAGTACTTACTTGCAATACTCAATACACCAGAGCCTGTCCCAACATCTAAGACCGTCTCACCACCGCGTAAGGTCACCTCTAATGCTTGGAGGGTCAGATTGGTCGTTGGGTGCGTACCTGTCCCAAAAGCCATCCCTGGATCTAATAAAATCACTTTCTCGTCGTCAGTCACTGGCTGATAACTTTCCCAGCTAGGAACAATCGTCAAGTAACGGGTCACGCGGACGGGATGATAGTACTTCTTCCAAGCCGTCGCCCAATCCTCTTCTGCCACTTCACTAACCGTCAGCGTATTTTTGCCAATTGCTAGCCCAAAATCAGGTAATTTCGTGATTTGTGCTTGTATAAATGGTAACTGCTCTGGTAAAAAGACTGTCTCAGGAAAATACGCCATCACCAACGCTCCTTCTTTAATATGAGCGAAATCATCTTTGGTTAGCAACTCACCGTATGCATCTGAGTGAAAATTTTCTACATCCAATGCGTCTTCGATCGCGACACCACTTGCTCCAGCCTCCATCAAAATATTGGCTACAGCTTCTACCGCTTCACTTGCTGTTTCTACTTTTACTTCATTCCATTTCATCTATTAACTCTCCTTAATAACTTGGGTACGGTAAAAAACGTTCTTGTTTTGCTGTCGTCATATCCGCTTGCAACGCTTGGAAATAATCAGGTGAAAAGTGCAATTCAAAAACACTTTCTTCATCAGAAACTAAAAAATCAAGCAAATCATCTTGCCCTTTCACCAAAATATCTGGTAAATACATAATCAGCGCATCAATTACTTTTTGTTGCATGCCTTTTTTTCCTGCAAAAGGAATCACTGCCAAGTAGTCATCTTCATCAAAAACTGCCTTTTGGTCATCGTATAATAAAATTGCATCTTCAAACTCAATAATCTCTTCTTCCGAGCGTACGCCTTCTCGATCATCAATTGCCATGTGATTGGTATTTTCCGCATACAAACGGACAATCACTTCGATCGTATGATTGCGTGTATCCCAATCAATTGCCACATCAAAATCGGCTAATTTTTTTTCGATTTGTTCATCTAAATACGTCAATAGTGTTTCTTTCGCCATTACGATCTCCTTTAAATATGTGATAGACCAAGTTTACCATTTCTACTCCATTAGAACCACACGGGAACACTGGAAATTATGCTATACTGGATAAAGAAACTCGTGAAAGGAGTCCACCTATGTATCGTCCATTAGCCTATCGTATGCGTCCACGTACATTGGATGAAGTTGTTGGCCAACAACACTTGGTTGGTCCAGGAAAAATTATTCGTCGCATGGTCGATGCCAAACTACTTTCTTCCATGATTCTTTACGGCCCACCTGGAACAGGCAAGACGAGTATCGCCAGTGCGATTGCCGGGTCAACTCAGTTTGCATTTCGTACCTTGAATGCGGCGACTGATACGAAAAAAGATTTGCAAATTGTTGTGGAAGAAGTTAAGATGAGTGGCACAGTCATTTTACTTTTAGATGAAGTCCATCGCTTAGACAAAACCAAACAAGATTTTCTATTGCCTCATTTGGAAAATGGGCGCATTATTTTAATCGGTGCAACGACAGAAAATCCTTATATTACCATCAATCCAGCAATTCGCAGCCGAACCCAAATATTTGAAGTCTATCCCTTAAGTGAATCAGATATCTATCATGCGCTAGAGCAAGCTTTGCAAGACAGTGAGCGCGGCTTAGGCAAGGATGCTATCACGATTGATGAAGTGGCACTGACACACTTAGCTCGTGTCACGAACGGTGATCTACGTAGTGCATTGAATGCCCTAGAGCTCGCTGCAAAATCAACAGCAGAAATCGCGGGAACCATTCATTTGACGCTTGCCATCATTTCCGAGTGCGTGCAAAGAAAAGCTTTTTCACATGATAAAGATGGCGATGCTCATTATGACGTCATCTCTGCCTTCCAAAAATCCATCCGTGGTAGCGATCCAGATGCCGCCTTGCACTATTTGGCACGCATGGTTGAAGCCGGCGATTTAGCCAGTATTTGCCGCCGCTTGCTTGTGATTGGCTATGAAGATATCGGACTGGCCAATCCAGCCGCTGCTGCTCGTACAGTCAACGCAGTCTTAGCCGCAGAACGACTAGGGTTCCCTGAGGCTCGCATTCCCTTAGCAACAGCAGTCGTCGATCTATGCCTCTCACCAAAATCCAACTCAGCTTACACTGCTTTGGACGCGGCACTTGCAGATATTAAAGACGGCAAAGCCGGACAAATCCCTGATCATTTACGAGATAGTCATTATCAAGGAGCTGAAAAGTTGCAGCGAGGGGTCGGTTATCAATACCCTCATAATTATCCCGATGGTTGGGTGAACCAAACTTATCTCCCAGACACGTTAATCAATACGCACTACTATCAGCCAAAAGATACTGGACGCTACGAACAAGCCTTGCATCAGCGATTAAACGAATTACAAAAACGAAAACAAGAATGAGCTCACTCGTTACACCCAACCTGTTACATTGTATGAAAGAGGGAAATATGGTATGATTTAAGTGGGTAATCTGTGATGTACGAATTTTCCCTTTTTGTGTTGACCGAACATTTTATTGATATCTTGGGATCCGTCCGGTGTTAAATATGGTAACAAGCCTTTTCATTTGGTAGTTCGACTATTTGACCGTGGAGCCCACCTGCTAACATTTGCGGGATCAATACACCGGGACAAGAAAACGGCATCTACGGATTTTACCCATTTTTTATGCTTAAAAGTAAAAGAGTTTGCAACAAAAGCAGAATCTTTGGAGTAACAGTGACTCCTATTTAAAGAATTTGAGACAGAATGAATGTAAAAGAGCAGAAAATCCAAAAGTGTGCGAAACAATTTCTGGATTTTCTGCTCTTTTCTTGTAGCTGAACAACTCTGTCACAGCTTTTTTACAGTTCTTCTTGTTTAATTTGTTCCAAAGGTTCAGATGATGCAGTATGGAACGCTTTAATTTTTTCTAATATCAACAACACGACGACTAAAATTAAAATCGCGATTGAGAAAAACAATGTTTGGAGACCTCCATCATGTGACAACAATAGTTGACGCAAGATAGCAGTCATACTAATTAAGATCAAATAGCGGACAGGGATATGATGCCCTTCTTTCACATAACGCAATAACATCAAAATAATTTCCAATAAAATAAATAGCGTCGCCACTTCTTCAATTAACGAAGACAGGCTATCCATTGATGATAACGGGATAACTTGCAACACAAGACTATAAATTGCTTCTCCCATCACAATGAGAATCAGGATAATTAAAATTGCCAACATTAAATCGACAAAGCCGCTCACCCATTTTTCAAACTTTTGATAAAAATCCATTTTTCTCCTCCTCAGTCTTTCTGTATCTATTATAACTGATAGCCAACCATTGACAAAGTGAAAAACCTAAGACAATCACCCCTCTACTTGATTATGCAATACGTTTCTCCTATACTAAAATTAAGTTTATTAGACTGGAGATAAGTTATATGATTTTGTTATTTGGTTGTTTATTGTTGCTTCTAGGTGGATTGATACTTTTGAAGAAAAACGTCTTCTTTCAATTGGTTCAACACACTGAAAAAAATGAACGATTTATTAAGAGCTATGCCTATCAGTTGCTCGCTCTTGGCATATTTGGTGTTATTTTTCATTTTCTCCCCTCGCGGATATTGGATTTGTTTTATGTTGCGCTTGTTTTGCTTGCATCTGCTTTTTTCAGTATTGCTTTTGCAAAAAAAATGCAGTCGTAATCGTTGGTTATGGTTTTCTTTTTTTCATAAAAAGAATACAATATTAGTAGAACTAGTACGTTGAATTTAAGGAAATGGGGTGTTGTCAATGTTACAACAATACGAACGAATTATGGTTGCTGTCGATGGTTCAAAGGAAGCCGAATTAGCATTTAAAAAAGCGGTCAATGTCGCAAAAAGAAACGATGCTGAATTACTTTTGGTACATATCATCGATACGCGCGCATTTCAAACAGTCGCAGCTTTTGATTCTGTCTTGGCTGAGCAAGCGACTGAATTGGCGAATAAGTCATTAAAAGAGTATACCGATACTGCTACAAAAGAAGGACTTACGAAAGTAACTTCTGTCGTTGACTATGGTTCACCAAAAGTAATCATCGCGAAACAATTACCGAAAGAAAAAAACGTCGATTTAATTATGCTAGGTGCAACGGGGTTAAATGCCGTTGAACGCTTATTTATCGGATCTGTATCTGAATACGTCATTCGTAATGCACCATGTGATGTGCTGATTGTTCGTACTGACTTAGACAATCACCTTCCAAAAGAAAAAAGCTAGTTGACTGAGTCAACTAGCTTTTTTTTAAGGGAGTTTCTAGCCAGGGGATTGTTGATTGGTACCAACAAAAGCATCAACTCTTGTATCTATTTAATCATGAAAGGCATCAAATGTATAGCGATTTATCTGAATTTTCTCACAATACTTTCTTACTCGACAATTTCCCAGTAGCGTTGGCGATAAAATACATAAGTCGCAATCACTAGGCCAATGATTACGATACCCATTCCGATAGAAGTCCATAAAGCTGAGACTACTAAGACACCAACGATGGTCACGCCAATCAAGAGGCCTCCCACGATTAGCCCACCAAACATTTTTAAAATAATTCCTGTATTTCCTAACCCACGTGTTACTAATTGATTCACATTCGTCCACGATAGGTCCATCAATCGAAAATCACGCCAAAAATAATATTCACTAAAAATATAACTAGCTACTACACCCCCGACAAGCATACTCATGATTAATAACATTGGTATATGAAATAAAAACGTCGCAACCAAAGAGGCAATGAGAAACATCAAGAGCTGGATACTAAATCCAAGCCAGAACTTTACTTTTAGATAGCTTTTTTGATTGATAGGCAACGAATGAATATATTGAAAGTTAGCTTTATCTAACGAAATAATCATCGCAATAAATGATGCTGGTGTTGTGATGAGATAAGCCAAAAACATACCAATAATCAAAAAGACAATCGCGAAGGTATTATCCAAGCTAGCCGCACTCACTCCACCAGATATGCCAAAACTAATGATAAAAATTAATGGCATTAATAATGAATTGGTCACCACTTGCATCAAAAGATTAGGATCTTTAATTAGTTGAAAATTATAATTAATCAGCATTTGATTGTATGATTGGTTCACTTTACGCTTGCGTTTTTCATGCGAAATATTTGGTGAAGCATCCAATAATTGCTCATACAACTTGGGCAAAATTGTTCGTTTGATTAACCATAGACCTAGCAGATTAAGCATAATGAAACCAGCCCATGAGAGCAATCCGTTTAGCTGAAATGGCACGTGCATCATCCAGTAAAATGGCATGAACAAAGCAATCGCCGGACGATCGGCTTGCGCTTCAAATGATGTAGATGACGACTGATAGCTCATGAAAAAAATTCCTGCCACGGCAATAACTGTCGACAAAATCAATAATAAACTCGTCATAACTTTTTTGTGCTTCTTAAACAGAGTCGTCTTAGTCAGACCAAAAACAATAAAGCTACACAATTCAAATGAAAAAATTAAAAATAAACTGAACAAAACAAGACTAAATACTAAAACGACGACACTATTTACCCCAGAGCGCCAGCCGGTTAAACAATACATTAAAAACAATGGCAAAACAAACGGAATAATCGAGAGTGCCACGACAAACATCTTCGCCATAAAAATTTCTCGCTGACGAAAAGGCAATGGTAAATAACCCGCTAAATCTTGGCTTTCAAAAAAGACATTGTAAACCGTCGAGATCCCTTGAGAAAGAGCCAGCACACTAAATAACCCCATATAAAAAGTGAAGTAACCCGTATTTTTTGAAAAATCAATACTCAACATCGAAAAGCCATAGATAACAAGAAAAATAATCATAGACATCAAGTATTGAAACAAAATATACTTTGTTAATTTCTTACCTTGCTTGCCTTTTTTCCGCGCGCGATCAGTCACTTGTGGGTTAATAAACAATAGATTGATGTTTATTAACGCTTTTAACTGCGAACTAATCATGCGCATTCCCTCCATCTTCCAAAGCATCCATCATCGGTTCACTTTCCTTCTTACCAGTCATTGCTAAATAGATTGACTCTAGTGATTGGCTTGGTGCTGTCAGCAATAAGTCTGACACCGTTCCATTATAAAGTAGTTCCCCATTCTTTAAGATGGCCAATTCATCACACAGCTGTTGCGCACTGTCTAGGACGTGTGTCGAAAAGATGACTGTTTTCCCTTTTTCCGCATGTTTTTTCATCATTTCTTTTAGATCAAATGCCGCCTGCGGATCTAATCCTTGCAACGGTTCATCTAAAATCCAAATATCTGGATCGGAATAGAGCGCACCGATAATCATTGTTTTTTGACGCATTCCATGCGAAAAGCTGGCGATGGTTTCTTCTTGATGATAGGTCATATCAAATATGGTCATCAACTCATTTAAGCGCACACTGCGCTCATTCTTATCAATTTCGTAAGCCTCAGCAATTAAATCCCAATACTCACCCGCTGTTAACTGCAAAAATAAATCTGGCGAATCTGCTACGTAGCCAATCCGTTTTTTGATTGCTTCACGATTACTAGTCAAAACTTGTCCGTCAACGACTATATTGCCTGAAGTTGGTTCGATGATACTCACCATACTCTTGATTGTTGTCGATTTCCCCGCCCCGTTGTGACCTAAGAATCCAAAAATTTTCCCCTCTGGTATCACTAAATTTAACTCTTTTAATGCCATCTTTGAGCCATATTGCTTGCTTAGCTGCTGAATCTCAATCATTGTCTTCCTCCCTTTTCTTCTTCTAAATTAAGTCTATCGTACTTTCTTAAAAAAAACAGCCTTCATCAAGCATGTGACGATACTGTAAGGTAAGAAAAAACAGAACATCCAAAAGCTTATGCAACAACTTCTGGATGTTCTGGTCTTTTTGCTTAGGGCTGATTCTGTCCTAGCTTATGTTTATTTGAATGATGGACGTAATGCTTCAACGTCTCTTGCAATCATTAATTCTTCGTCTGTTGGAATCAACAAAACTTTAATTTTTGAGTCTTTCGTTGAAATGATGTGTTCACCAAATTTTGCATTTTCAGTTTCATCAAGTTCAACGCCAAACCAAGAAAGACCATTAATAATTTCAGAACGGACAACTGCTGAATTTTCACCGATACCGGCTGTAAAGACGATTGCATCTGCCCCATCCATAGCTGCAACGTAGCTTCCGATATATTTACGGATACGATCGTAGAAAATATCTAGCGCAACTTTTACATCTTCTTTGTCTTTGTTATCTTGTAAATCACGCATATCACTGGATAGCCCATTTGTTAAACCAAGTAGGCCTGATTTTTTATTTAAAATATTTAACATTTCATCAATATCGATGTCTAATTTTTTCATCAAGTAAGGTAAGACAGCCGCATCGATATCACCTGAACGCGTCCCCATTGTAATGCCAGCTAATGGTGTGAATCCCATTGAAGTATCCACAGATTTTCCTTCTTTAACAGCTGTGATTGATCCACCATTACCTAAATGACAAGTAATAATTTTCAAGTCTTCGATTGGTTGTTCTAACATATCGGCTGCACGTTGTGAAACATAGCGATGACTTGTTCCGTGTGCGCCATATTTACGAACTTTGTAGTCGTTATAGTAGGCTAAAGGCAGGCTGTAAAGGTACGCTTCACGCGGCATGCTTGCATGGAACGCTGTATCAAAGACCGCAACGCTAATAATATTTGGTAATAAGTGTTTGAATGCACGAATGCCCATTAAATGTGCTGGATTGTGTAGTGGTGCAAAGACTGCTACTTCTTCAATTTTAGCAATGACATCATCATCAATAATAACTGATTTATCAAAGTATTCTCCACCATGCACGACACGGTGACCAACACCAGTAATTTCATCATAGGAAGCCAAAATATTTAACTCGATTAATTGATCAAGTAACATTTTTACCGCGATTTCGTGGTCTGGGATATCTGTAACCACTTCATATTTTTGTCCTTCGCCATATTTAACAGTAAAGATTGAATCGTTCAATCCGATTCTTTCTACTAATCCTTTAGCGATGACTGTTTCTGCTGGCATTTCATATAATTGCCATTTTAAACTTGAACTTCCGGCATTAATTGCAATTGTTTTTGACATGTAATTTCCTCATTTCTATTTAGTAAGTTCGTAACGGTTTATTTTTTATTTTCCTTTATCCATTTTTCAAACTGTTTAAAGAAAGATTGGATACTTTGGGGTTTGGTGAGACTAGTTAATTTTGCTAATAGCACTTCTTTGGCTTGAGTCGTTTGTTCACTGCGATTTTGAACAATCACAATACTTTTACGTGATGCCTCAGTTTTAAATAATTCATCCGGCAATGCGATAATGCCCTGCAAAAAGACGCATTCTTGGAACCATTTTTTTAGTTCTGCGCTTTGCTCTGTTTCTAAAAAATTGCTTGGCAATAAAAACAAACCATAACCAGACTCTTTGACGTAGCGCATACTTTGCTCCATCAATAAATGATGAGCATAACTGTGACCTTGTTCGACGTGCATTAAAAATTCAGTTGCCCGTACATCGTCTGGATAATAGCCAATCGGTAGATCCGCTACCGCCACATCCACCGGCTCAAGCAACATTGGCTGCAAGCCATCCTGATGAAACAATGCTACATTTTCACCAATCCATGAACTCGTAGCTGAGGCGACTTCTAGCAGTGTTTCGTCATTATCAACTCCGACCCCTTTGACAGACTGGTAACCAGCTAACTTTAAGTTGGTCATAATGGTCAACAAGAGATTCCCCATCCCCACAGACACATCAAGCATGGCTAGTGATTCAGCTTTTTTGGGATAGAGCTGCTCCATCAAGTAAATAAACAAAAAGCCAATGCCATCAGGTGTTAGCTGATGATTTGGTTGCAACGGTTCCGTCTGCGTTCCTTTTAGTAACACAAGCTGTGACACTTTTCGTTTTTCTTCTGGCGTCAACGGTGTTGCCAACTGCTTGTACACCTCTTGTAATCGCTTAACAGACGCTTCATCCGGTACGCCATCAACCACGCGCACTTGGTAATCATCTACAACATTCTCCATGTGCTCAACATAGGCATCAATAAATGATGACGATAATGCGTTTTGCAACAATTGAATCGCGGTTAAATGTAAAGAGAACATCTCTTCAATTTTGTTTCCTGTCATTTGACCCCTCATTTCAAATACTATAACACTACATTTACCTGTATAATTCTAAATGATTTATTCTAAATAATCAACTGCCTTCCTGTAAAGCTTTTCATTGAATGCAGATACTTCGTTAAAGGAACCAAAAAAAATAGCATTCACCGCAAGATACTGTGAAGAAGTATACAAAAAAGCAAAAAAAGAACATCCTTTCAGCAAAAGACGTTCTTTTCGTTATCTGTATTATTCTTCCTTGCTAACTGTTGTGTCCGAGGTCATTTGCTCCATTGTTTCTTGGACTGTCGATTCTGAGCTTTGCGTGGTCGACTCTGAAGTTTCTGTGGTCAGATTGACTTCTTCGGCTCGAGCGATCGTTCTTTCTCTAGTAGACCCCTCGGCACTAATTGTATACGTTAGATCCAGCGTCGTGGTCTGAAAGTTGATTTGGCCAATATTGTAAGTAATCGTGCCACTCGTCCCTGGCGGTGCTTCTAATAATCGTGCTTCATATTTTTGTAAAAATAATTCTTCCATGATTCTTAGTCTGTAGTTGTAGGTAATTAATTCACCAGATTTTTGGGCATAACTCGCACTAGCTTGGGCCATATAGACAACCGTCAAAAAGAAAAACAATAAACTAATTGCTACTACTAATAGACTTCCCCGCTTTGATTTGCGATAATTTAATGCGACTGGTCTTCACCTCTCCATCTAAAAACACTGCGTTCACCGTTAACACTTCCTGATCGATTGAGTAGTTGACGCGCTTCACCCTAGTTAACTGGATAAGTGTGCCCTTATCCTTAGAAAAAATAATACGATCATTTTTCCCTTTCTTGACTTCTAAGGGTACCCAGCTTCGCTTCTTACTATCTACTGCATCAATCTCTAGTAACTCCATGGCTATTCCTTGTGGCGTGACCGTGACGTTGCGACAATTGCGTAGCTTTTCCTCTAGATAAATCGTAAAAAAGGACCACTCTTGTTCCTGGCTCTGATAGAGATGAGGTTGGACGGCTTGCATGTAGCCAAAGACCTGATTGCCAATAGCCAAGATGGTTAGCATTAAAAATAAGCTGACGATTGCTTCAATCAATGTGAATCCGCTCATCTGTCTGATAAATTTCAATTTGCTCACTTCCTACGTGTATGCTGGCTTGTTCCTTTGATAAATTGATTGTATATCTCGATGGCTTGCTTTGTGTCAAGACGGATTCATACAATACTTTGTGCAGCTCAATTTTCGCTTGTTCAGATCTACTTAATTCTAACCACTTCGTACAAATCGCTAACAAGGGCACCAAGCATACGAATAATAAAAACAAGCTAAGGAATCCTTCAAAGGCCATCATCCCTTTAGGAAAATTCTTTTTCAAAATTGCCACTCCCAAATTTAAATTTGTACGTTACCTTTTTAGTCAGGTCACCGACAGTTATTTGAAAAGGAAGATTGAATGTTTCTTTGCTATGCCCATTTTGATTAAACGTAAATTCGACATAGTTCCCACCTTTCACTGAAATATTTGCCGGTAAAAAAAGCCTGTGCTGTGCGTTTCCTTCTCTGAATAAAATAAAACCATTGATGTATCTAAACCCAAGTTTTTTATTTTTGATCAATGACTCTTGCTGTTGTAACTTGACTTCCCGTTCAAAATTTTGAAAAAACTGATTGGCTATTAGCGATTCTCTAGTCGTATTAAGCTCAATCAGACTGATATACGACATACTTAAAAATAGCCCCAGCACTATACATGTTTCGATTAACGTGAATCCTTTTCGTTGGCGGCTAATTTCCATTATTGTTTTTCTTCATTTCTGATTCAAGAGTGTTTAGTTCATTGTTTGCGCTAGTAATGGTTGTTTTGATTATATCTTTCGTATCTTGTGCTTTTTCAGCTTGTTTCATCATATTAGGTATCAAAATGATAGCCATCGCCCCAATAATAAACAGGACCACTAGTACTTCGATTAAGGTAAATCCTTTATATTTCTTTCTTAGTTTTTTCAAAATAAATCGCCTCCTATATTTTGATA
>OMJG01000631.1_pt1 | contig 25090 bp, 27 predicted proteins | sample 1646431 | NCBI WGS metagenome assembly OMJG01 (sample SAMN03771674, study PRJEB25209) | food metagenome | isolation source: Cotija cheese | place: Mexico:Jalisco,Michoacan | collected 2011-12-12
GAAATAAAGAAAATGACGTTAGTGATTTCTCACCAACGTCATTTATTATAGAACCTTTATTCTTAAGAGAATATCTAGAAGATCTAGAATTCTTATAAAAACACGATCAGCATTAATACGTCATTGTTTTAATGCTGATCAGACCCTTAAATCCTCATTCGTCTTGTCGTTAGAAGAGAAAACGAATGATTTCAGAATATCCTTAAAATGAGGTACGATAGTAATAGAAGGACGAAGCGGTCCTGATATTGCTATTTTTTTATGTTTATTTATATAGTGGGACAGTAATGGTCTCGCTTTTTACTTTATTATTGTGTAACTTAAAGGAGAGAGTCAGTAGTGAGTATCGGATATCCGTGTATAACGGTCGGTGTGAACGACACTAAACAGAAAACCTGCCGGAAGGCGAGTGCCACAGAAGAACATTTGAGCACGCTGATTGAACATAATCTAAACGCTTTAAAAAATATTGTTCAGTTCAATGGTGAGCATAAAATCAAACTGTTCCGAATCAGCTCGGATATTATTCCATTTGCTTCAGACAAAGAAGTGAATACACTGGATTGGTCCACGCAGTTTTCAGAACAATTTGAAGAGATCGGTAAGTTGATCAAACAGTATGGTATGAGAGTCTCAATGCACCCAGGGCAATATACGGTGCTCAATTCTCCAGACGAAGGGGTTGTTGAAAGGGCGATTGCAGACCTGGAGTATCACACTTTGTTTCTAGATAGTTTGGGCACAGACGCAAGCAGCAAATTGATTTTACATGTTGGCGGCGTGTATGGGGATAAAGAAACAGCGATGAATCGATTCGTGGAAGTTTATCAGACTTTGGACGAACGGATCAAAAATCGGTTGGTAGTCGAAAATGATGACCGTTCTTATACCATCAAAGAAGTCATCTGGATCAGTGAGCAAACCGGTGCACCTGCTGTATATGATAATTTGCATAACGCTATTAATCCGAGTGATCCGGAGAAAGATGATGCTTACTGGATAAAGAAAGCCAAAACCACCTGGAATAAGAAAGACGGCAGACAAAAAACACATTATTCCCAGCAACAGATCAACAATCGTACAGGATCTCATTCGAAAACCATTCATATTGATGAATTTGTTGTCTATTACGACCAAGTAAAAGACTTGGATATTGACATTATGCTGGAAGTGAAAGATAAAAATCTGTCCGCTGTCAAATGTGTACTGGCGACTGCGGACAATGGTAATATTAAAGATCTGGAGCAAGAATGGAGCCGCTATAAATATGTAGTACTGGAACGATCTCAGGAGATTTATCAGAGTATCCGTGAATTACTGAAAGATAAATCCAGTTATCCGGTCATTCCGTTCTATAGGCTGATTGAAGCTGCCATAGACCTGGAACCGATTCCTAAGTCAGCGGTAAATGCATCTAGTCATGTTTGGGGATATGTTAAAAAGCAAGCAACAGATAATGAAAAAGATAAATTCAAACGATTATCATCAGCGGTGGAAAGCGAAGAGGAGCCTTTAAAAAAATTAAAAAGTTTCTTAAAGCAAATGATAAAAAAATACGATCAGCAGTATGTATCTGATTCACTTTATTTTGAATTCTAACCAAATTCTGTCAGCAAGGAGGAGTATATTATGAATAAAGCAAAAAAATATGGTATAGCTTATCTAGTTGTTTTTGGGATAATGATTTTCTTGAATTACTGGTCTGCTACAGATGTAGGAGCAACTGCTGACGACCAGCAGGCTTTGATCCAGCCAGCGGGCTTCGCTTTTTCAATATGGGGACTCATTTATCTCAGTGTATTGGTTTGGATTGTTCGTCTCTTTTTCATTAATCATTTTGAAGGCACAATTTACGATAAAGTCAAAGTCTGGCTGATCTTGAATTTTGCATTAAATGCAGCTTGGATCTTAACCTTTACGGCTGATCAGATTCTGATTTCAACTTTTATTATTGCAGGATTATTAATTACACTGGTGATGATCTACCGTATCATCTCCAAAATCCGCTACAATTTCTTTGACCGTTTTCCTTTTTCGATATATTTTGGATGGGTAACCGTCGCTACCATCGTAAATATCTTTACTTGGGCAGTTTCTGCTGGGATCACAACCGTCTTAGGATTTAATGAAACGACCTGGACGATCATTATGTTACTGGTTGCCTCTTTATTATGTGTATACATTTCTTTAAAATACCAAGATTGGCTGTATCCATTAGTCTTTCTCTGGTCTTATGTCGGTATCATTATAAAAAATGACCAGCAGTTTATTTTGATTGCTGCAGGTATTGGAATCGCATTGCAAGTTGCTGCGGCTGTCTACGCTGTACTGAAAAAAAGAAAAAGTCCCTCTTATCGATAACAATAATGGATGATTCAGGAGTCTCCAAAGTTAGGTCAATTAATACTGACTTTGGAGACTTTTTACTTATAAAGTTTTCTTTCCGTGGTCAGCTTATCCTAATTGTTTTTTTAACAACAAAATGAATAAACGAATTTGGAAAATCTGCTTAACTTATCAAACCTGGACCTTTGCGGTATGACGGCTATGGTATAATAAGAAAGTAGATTTTTTTCAAGTTAAATTAGGAGTGAGAAAAAATGAAAATTGCAATTGCAGGAAGCGGAGCGATGGGCAGCCGGTTTGGATTTATGCTGCACCAAGCGGGCAATGATGTCATTTTGATTGATAAATGGGATGCACATATTCAGGCTATTCGAGAGAATGGATTACAGGTTCAATATAATGGTACAGAACAAACTGCACATATCCCTATTTATTATCCAAATGAAGTTAAAGATCAGGTAGATGTAATCTTTATGTTTACAAAAGCAATGTTTTTAGGTGAAATGCTTGAAGACATTCAACCAATCATTGGAGAACAGACTCAAGTCGTCTGCCTATTGAACGGTATTGGTCATGAGACGGTTATGAAAGAATATGTTCCACTAGAAAATATGCTGATCGGCGTAACGATCTGGACAGCAGGGCTTAATGGACCTGGTCAAATCGAATTAGAAGGCACTGGATCAACAGAGATCCAAAACTTCATTCCTGGAGGAGAAGAAAAAGCAAAAGAAATTGTTGCAGTGTTGAAAGATGCAGGGCTTAACGGAATCTACAGTGAAAATGTTAAATTTTCTATCTGGAGAAAAGCGTGTGTAAATGGAGCTTTAAATGCGACCTGTTCATTACTGGACTCAACACTGGGTGAGATGTTCGAGACAGAACAGGCGGTATCCATTGTCGAAAGAATCGTGAAAGAATTTGTTGAAGTGGCTAAAGAGCAAGACGTTGAACTGGACTTTGAAGAAACTGTCGAGTATATCGTTTCAGCTGGAAAAGAGCTTGGTCATCACTATCCATCCATGCATCAAGATTTAATTCAGCACCACCGCTTAACTGAAATCGACTATATCAATGGTGCAGTTGCCAGATTGGCAAATGAATATGGGTTTGAAGCACCGACTAATGCACTGATTACGGAATTTGTGCACGCAAAAGAACAAATTTTAAAAGTGAAATAAAAAGTGTTCAGTACGAAATACTCTACCAGAGAGGAGCTTGCCGGTGCCGGCAGAAAGAAAAGAAAGTTCATTAAAGCAGACTGAGGTAAAAAAGAAGAGCAAGTGGAAAGGGTTTTGGATTTACTTCGGACTGATTTTGATCAGTTTAACAAGTTTATATCCCGTTGTATACAATACAGCTTTAGCCACTACGACAGAAGGATTGGAAGGATATGAGACTTGGCAGATTGCTGGACTAAGTTTACTTCAGCCTTTGACGATCATTACAGGTGCTTTGCTGATTGGTCACTTTAATGCAGAAAAAGTCAGACTAAGATCCGTTATTTACGAGCAGTCTTCTCTTCATATCAGATCTATTCTCAGCACAGTATTAATCGGCGGAGCAGTAGTCGGTCTTGTGACCGGAGGATTTGATATTGTGTTCCGGCCATGGCTGCCAGAAGCGTTTCAAGGAGCATTGATGGTACCTGGATGGGAGCAAATCTTATCTAGTATTCTATATGGCGGAATCACACAAGAAATTCTGCTTAGATTCGGTTTGATGACGATCATTGTCTATGTATTCAGTTTAGGCGGTCAGAAACTCAACCGATACGTGTATCTATTCAGTATCCTTTTTTCTGCGATTATCTTCACAGTAGGGAACATCTCAGTGTTTGAAATGAGTACTATACTCTGGTTAAGATTATTTGTCATGAACGGGCTAGGCAGTATCATTTTTGGCTGGATTTACTATAAACACCATTTAGAAGCCGCTATATTAGCTCACATGTTTTCACAAATCGTGTTTCTCTTAATGCGACTTTGTCTAATCTTGATTGGATTATAAAAATAAGTAAAAATCCTCTTATCCTGCCCAGCGAATCTGCTGGTCATGAGATAAGAGGATTTTTGTTATTTAAAAGAAAAGCAGAAGCTTAAAACTCACTTTGATCCAAATAAGCTAATGTATACTGCGCATAAAGTTCTGCGCCGACTTTCAAGGCTGCTTCGTCTACATTAAAGCGGCCGTGGTGATGTGCCCAGCAAGTATCTTTCGTCTCATTTCCTGAACCAACCAGCGCAAATGCACCTGTTGCCTCAGCCATATAATACCCAAAATCTTCTGCTCCCATGGTAGGCGGTTCTTCTTGCAAGGCAGATTCTCCGAATGCCTCAGCAGCAACACTTTGAACAAGCTTAGCTGAATGTGTTTCATTGACGACCGGTTCTGTTTTGCGTTCATAATCAACCTCAACCGTTCCGCCATACAATAAGGCAATATGTTCTGCATATTGAGCAATAGAAGCTTCAATCTTGTCTCTTGTAACTGCATCAAACGTTCTTATCGTTCCCTCTAGTAAAGCATTCTCTGCAATAACATTAAAGCGGCTGCCGACTTCCATTTTCCCAATGGTCACAACAGCAGAATGCAAAGGGTCGATTTCTCTGGAAACAATTGTCTGCAGGGTCGACACAAATTGTGATGCCATTACTGCAGCGTCAACAGTCTGATGGGGCATAGCGGCGTGTCCGCCTTTACCTTTGAAGCGAACAGTCAGCATATCTGCAGCAGCAAATGAAGGACCGGGAGGACAGGAGACCTTGCCAGATTCTAGTTCTGACCAGATATGGATACCGAAAACGTTGTCCACACCTTCGATAACTCCTTGTTCGATCATTTTGCGTGCACCTTCAGCAACTTCTTCAGCAGGCTGGAACAGTAAGCGGACGGTTCCTTTAATCTCCGCTTTGATTTCATTTAAAGCAGCAGCAGCAGTCATCAGCATAGCTGTGTGAGCATCGTGGCCGCATGCGTGCATTTTATCTTTTACCTGAGAACGATAGTCTAAATGATCATTCAACTCAGTGACGGGCAGAGCATCAATATCCGCTCTAAGCAGAATGGTTTTGCCATCTTGTTCACCATTGATCTCTGCAAGTATGCCTGTCGGATCCATCCGCTTATAAGGAATCGACAGTTCCTCAAGCTTCTCTGCGATCCGATTAGTCGTTTCGATTTCTTCAAATGCAATTTCCGGATGCTGATGCAATGTTCTGCGAAAATCGATTAGTGTCGCTTCCATTGTGCTGACTTTATCTTTTATCTTCTGATTCATTCATTTTCTCCTTCATTTCTAAATCTTATTGTACATTGTCTTATAAAATTCTCATAAAAGCAAGCTGTCGTTTCTCCTTACAGAAGACAAAAAATTATAACAGCAGTAACCGGTTTCTATTCTAATGATTAGAGGACAAACAAACTATACCATCATAAAAAAACATAATAGACAAAGGTTGAATCTTGACAAGATACATACACTACATTTACAACTCATTAACAAACCTATGATAGACTGCAAGAAGATAAAAATGATACGCTTTAGTACTGCTTACAGAGCAGTTTTGAACCAATAGAGGAGTGAACACGATGCAAGTTCGTTTTAATGATGTCACGATGGCATACGGAGATAAAGCCGTATTACAGAATATCAATTCACGATACCAGAAGGTAAATTGGTTTCTATTCTCGGCCCCAGCGGCTGCGGGAAATCAACGACTTTAATGTTGATTTCAGGATTGACATTCCCGTCGAACGGTCAAATTTACTTTGGAGATAAAGAAGTCACGAAGCAAGATGCTGTTAAACGTAAAGGAGGGATGGTGTTCCAGAATTATGCATTATATCCGCATTTAACAGCTCTAGAAAATATTATGTTTCCATTGAAAATGGAAAAAGTTCCTAAGCAGCAAAGAAAAGAACGCGCAATAGAGCTGGTAAGACTCGTTCAGATCGAAGATCACATAGAAAAGAAACCGAAGAAGCTTTCAGGTGGACAGCAGCAGCGTGTAGCTATTGCAAGAGCTTTGGCAAAAGAACCTTCAATTTTACTTATGGACGAACCGTTATCCAATTTAGATGCCCGTTTGCGTATTGAAATACGTGAAGAGATTCATCGTATCCAGCAGGAAACAGGTGTTACAACGGTTTTCGTTACTCACGACCAAGAAGAAGCTCTCAGTATTTCGGATGAAGTAATGGTTCTGAATAGCGGTTCGATTCAACAGAACAGCGACCCAATCACACTTTACAATAAACCGAACAATGCTTTTGTAGCGAAGTTCCTTGGTACGCCAGTTATCAATATTATCGAGCCTGCTAAGGATCCGGAGATTCTTGATAAAATGCATGTACCTGAATCGATCAAGAATGACATACAAGAAGTCGGTATCCGTGCTGAGGATATTAAAGTAACAACCATCGAGTCAGAAGCATTGGTATCCGGAAAGGTCAAACACGTCGCTAGAGTCGGAAAAGATACAACGGTTCACATTGATTCAGATCATTTCTCTGTTGTGGCTACTAATCTGGGTGTGATTCCTGAAGAAGGGACAAGCATCCACTTAATGGCTGATTTGGACGATATTCATTTATTTGATGCCGATGGAAGTGTGATTAGGCTGGAGGCAGTAAGATGATTGAAAAACCGACAATGAAAAGCTCTTTAAAGGCGCTGTTGTATATTGCTCCGATGATGCTGATTGTAGGGACTTTCAATTTGTATCCGATCATTCAATCATTCCTGATGAGTTTTTATCAGGATTATAACATTTTCACTGGAGAAGTAGGCGGATATGGCATTAGTAATTTTATTGAAATTTTGCAAGACCCGGATTTTATGCTGGCCATTCGTAATACTTTCATCTTTGTACTGGGCGTAGTTCCAATTTCAATCATTATTTCATTAACGATTGCAATGCTTCTGACAAAGATCAATGCCTTATCCAGTTTTTTCCGATCCATCTATTTTCTGCCATTCGTAACCAGTACCGTTGCGATTTCTATTGTCTGGAGCTGGATTTATCATAGTCGCTTTGGATTATTGAATTATGTTTTGGGACAGATAGGATTCAGTCCCATCGAATTTCTGGAAAATCCAGACTATGCCATCTTGTCATTAGTTATTATGGCTGTCTGGAAAACCTGCATGCTGAAACTGAATCAATTATCGAATCAAATCAATAAGCAAACCTTCATTTATGGAAGTTTTGTTAGTAGTACATCTCTTGACTATATTTTGATCAAGAGCTATAGAAAGGATTTCTTATATGACAACTTACCGATTTTGGAATGGATTAAAAACCATCGGAGGGAATATTGTCGAAATCCGCACAGCCAAAGCCAGAGTCCTATGTGACTTTGGCTTAACTGTTGGAGGACAAATTTCAGCAAAACAAGAGGGTATCTCAGAAACCGAAACACTGATCCAGTCAGGCAGTCTGCCGGCTATCGAAGGACTATATGATACAACGGACTTCAAAACTTTGTCTCTTACATCTTCAGAAGATTCGAATTTGGAAACGGCCGTATTTGTATCTCATCTTCACTTAGATCACATGGGTGGGCTTCGCCAGCTGCCTGAAGAAAAAAAGTTTATCTTTCACGAGAAGCATATATTCTATATAATGAACTCGTTCATATCGGAGAAGATCTGCCGGTTTCATGCGAGCTGATTCCATTTGATTTCGGCAATTCCATTGAAGTAGGCGATATTACAGTATTGCCCAAACATAGTGACCATGATACAGTAGGATGTAGTGCATTCTTTATTGAAACACCCACTTTGAAAATGATTCACTCAGGGGACTTCAGACTTTCCGGAGATCATCCAGAACGCATTCTGCAATGGGCAAAAGAAGCGAATAACTGGGGAGCAGATGTCTTGCTGATTGAGGGAACGTCTTTCAGCTTCAAACCCGAAAAAGAAGCAGAAGAAAAAACTGCCCGCAAATCTTTAAACGAGCAGACGCTAGTGAATGAACTGGAAGATATGATCACTATGAATACGGAAGATCTGTTTATCTATAATCCGTATATCCGAAACGTAGAACGAATGAAAAAGATTGATGAAATCATTCGACAACATGGAAGAACGATGGTTTGGGAATCAAGTTATGCGCATATTCTGCATACGTTTTATCCGGATGCAAAATGGACCTTGCTGGAAGAAACGCTGGAAGATAAAGCGGAAGTTCCTGCCTATGCAGAAAAAGCGGTTACCTTAAAAGAGCTGTCTGATCAGCCAGGAAAATATGTGCTGCAAAACAGTTATAAAAATGTGCACTATTTAGAGCAGTTTGAACAAGGCTGTTATTTGCACAGCAATGGGGAACCACTAGGAGAATTTGATCCTGGATATGCCCAGTTGCAAGATTATCTGGCTGCTTTGAATATCACGTTTATTTCATTAGGGGCCAGCGGACATGCGACAAAAGAAAACTTGCTGAAAGTAGCAAAACGAGCAAATGCTGGAGTGACGATTCCTTGGCACACTTTTAATCCTGAGCTTTTTTATGAAGCGTTAAAAAGTGAAGGACTTAATACGTTCGTTCCTGAATATCAAAAAGAATATCAACACTAAAAGTACTAGGATGAGCTGTTTCAGCTTATCCATACATAGATTGGAGACAAATTGATGAAGTTAACCATTTTTGAAACAAGTGACGTACACGGCTATCTATTTCCGACGGATTACCAGAAAAGAGGGGAGAATCTGGGATTTGGTCTGTTTAAACTGGCGGATCAATTAAAAAAAGAAGTAGCTGCTGCAGATGGACCATCAGTCGTTATAGAAAATGGTGACTTTATTCAAGGGTCTCCTTTAAGTTTCTTTGTGCTGAAAGAAAAAGGGAAAGCGGATGCGTTAATTAATGCTTTGAATGACTTGCCTTATGATGCAGGGATTATCGGCAATCATGAATTCAACTATGGTTTGGATTATCTGAATACTGCAGTCCGTTCGGCACAGTATCCGATCCTTTCGGCGAACATCTTAAATGAAGAACAGCAGCCGGCTTTTGGCAACCCTTATGTTATTCTCGAAAAAGAAGGAATCAAAGTAGCTGTTTTAGGTTTGACGACGCAGTATATTCCGCACTGGGAACATCCTGAAAATTATACAGGGCTTCAATTCTTGTCAGCTTATGAGACTGCGAAAAAGTATGTCCCTGAGCTTAGAAAAGAAGCAGATATTGTCGTGGTCAGTTATCATGGCGGATTTGAAAAAGATCTCGACTCTGGTGAAGAAACGGAAATTCAAACTGGTGAAAATGAAGGCTATAAAATTCTAACAGAAGTTGAAGGCATTGATGTACTGCTGACCGGACATCAGCATAGAGTTATTGCGCAGACAAAAAACGGCGTGGCTACAGTAATGCCTGGACATAAAGGGGCATATCTTGGAAAAGTTACAGTAGAACTGGAAAAAGAAGCAGGAAACGTTCAAATCCAATCGGTCTATCCCGAACTGATTGAAATCTCTGAACAGACCCCTCTAGAGGGCAGTCTTGCGGGTAAGTACGAAGCTTTGAATAACGAAGTTGAAGACTGGCTGGATCAGCCGATCGGAAAAGTTTCAGGAGATATGCTGATTGATGATGTTGAACAAGCTAGGAGAGAAGAACATCCATATGTAGAGTTTATCCAGAAAGTTCAAATGCATTACACAAACTGCGATATTTCCGGAACGGCACTTTTCAATAATGAAAGCAGCGGATTTAATCCGCAAGTTACTATGCGAGATGTCGTGACCAATTATATCTTCCCGAATACATTAGCCGTCCTGAAGGTCAGCGGTGCAGACTTAAAGGCAGCGATTGAGCAATCTGCTGAGTATTTTGTGTTGAATGAGCAAGATGATATTGCAGTAAATCCGGACTTTATGGAGCCAAAACCGCAAATGTATAATTACGATATGTATGAAGGCATAAACTATATTATTGATGTTGCTCAACCGTTCGGCGAAAGAGTAGTGAAACTGGAGTACAAAGGAGAACCTGTACAGCCAGACGATGAACTTGAGGTTGTTATCAACCAATATAGAGCGGTAGGCGGCGGCGATTATGCCATGTTTGATGCTTCAAAAATCGTTCGGGAAGTAACGATTCCAATGAATGAACTGATCGGGAATTATTTCAAAGAATTTGGAACGATCGAAGCGACAGTCAATCATAATTTTAAAGTCATCAATTCTAAAAAGGATTGAAATCAACACTGAAGTAATCTATTAGTAAAAGCAAAAATAATGAATAACAGAAAAAGGAGCTGAGCAGATATCATCTGTACAGCTCCTTTTTGGCTTCAATAATGTTGAATTAAAAGGTTAAAAAAATAGTGATTAATAAAACCTGATCTTGACTGGACCTGAATCAAGTATGATAGGGCTCGACATGGACATCTGTGTGCATTACATCATATTGTTCGTATAGCACCGTTTCAATGGTTTCAGTTATATCGTGTCCTTCTTGTACTGTCATCTCGGCATTAACAAGTACCGTAATATCTACATAAATATTTGAGCCGTACATGCGTGCTTTTAAAGAGGCGATTTCCTGAACTTCAGGTAATTGAATAATCGCTGCATGATACTCTGCCAACTCCTGTTCATGAAAGCCGTCCGATAAGGAGAAGGTGCTTTCTCTAAATACTTCTAATCCTGTTTTGAGTATAATCAGGGAAACGATGATAGCCATGACACCATCGATCCATCCGATTCCAAATGAAGAAGCAAAAATAGCAACACCCGTAGCGAAACTGGTCAGTGCATCTGCAAGGTTATCTTTTGCTACAGCTTTTAGTCCATTAGAATTTACTCGTTTAGCCAGGGTCAGATTATACCGGTAGACACCCAGCATAATGACGGTACCCACTAAAGCGGCAATTGCAGCTAAAGGATTCGGAGGTACGACTTCCCCAGACAGCAGGCGAGTTGCAGTAGACTGCAAAACCTGGAATCCTACAAACATCATGACAAAAGAAGTGATAAGACTGGCAATCGGCTCAGCTTTCCAGTGCCCGTAAGGATGATTGGAGTCAGCGGGTTTTCTGGCGGCTCTCAGTCCGATCAAAACTGTAACGGAAGAAATCACATCCGTAAAATTATTGAACCCATCAGCGCTTAAAGAAGAAGAACGAAAGAGATAGCCGATGATTAATTTCAATACAGCCAGTAAGATATAGACTACAATACTGACGCGAGCCCCTTTTTCTGCTGATCGGATTCGTTCAAAACGAGTATCCATACTATTCCCTCATTTACAATAAAATAGCAGATAAACTGAAATAATTGTTTATATATCATTTCAATCTATCTTGTTTCATTCACTTTTATAAGGGTACTGTTCTGAGAAAAAATTTTCAAATCATACAGCAGGATTTTTAGGAGACTTTTATAATGAATGAATGTCATCATTTTATTTTAGGAAAGGCGAAACCTTAAAAGAACAGATCCCCCTTATAGGAGCTCTGCTAAAGCGATTATACTAACGTTTTATTGCGAGATAGGGTTTCTAGATAGCGCATAGCAGAGTAAATGTCATCTGATTGTGCAGTTGGTACGGCTAACGTAAAGGTTTCATGGTCAGCAGCAGCAAAGTCAGCGATTTTATGCATCGCCTCATCCAAGTCACGCTCAGGAATGTTAAAACTTGAAAGAGTAGGCGGAAACCCATTCTTTTCATAAAATGGAAGGAGTCTATCTACTTCCTCAGTTTTTCCAGCCGCCGTCAACTGAACGAGTATACCGTAGGCCACCTTGACACCATGTTCAAAGGAATGTGTTTCTTTGATTAAAGACATTCCATTGTGGACAGCGTGAGCACCAGCCATCCTTCCAAATTCACCAGCGAATCCTCCGACTGTTCCAGCAATGGCTACGACAGCCTCTGCAACGCGCTGAAACGCTGGAGTAACGCTAAGCTGACGCAGGCTGTTTAATGCTTCTTCACTGTCACTCAACAGCAACTCTTGAGTCACCTTTGCAGTCTGTAAACCGACAGATACCATTGCCGGTAACGTGCCTTCATAGTGGCTGGTAATACCTTCTGCTTCATACCATTTAGCGAGCGTATCGCCGATCCCGCCAGCGAAGTACTGGACAGGCGATTCAATCAGTAAAGACAGGTCCATCAGACAAAGGTAGGCTGCATGCTTATAGTAATCTACACTTCTAAAAGTTCCGTCAGGATGATAGGTGGCAGAGATAGGTGTATATGCCGCGCAAGTCCCTAATACTGTCGGAATCATTATATATTCGATTTCCAGCAGATCAGCCGTTCCTTTTGCCGTATCCAACACTTTACCTCCGCCGATACCAATTATACAGTCTGCATGTTGGCATTGAGCGGCTAAGCTCTCCATATCTTCCACAGAAGCTGTCCGGTCATATCTTAAAACGGGATAATTGTGAGTATCCGGATAGTGTTTCTCAAAAGCTGCATAAGACTTCTCTCCTGTAATGATAACGGGTTGAGAAAAAAGATCTAATTTTTCGTCTAATAAGGTTAAGGCATTTTGCTGACAGATAAACTGGTCGGGTCCGCTGCGGACGGTTTGGCTGAGTTTCATAATATCCCTGCTTTCTATAGATAAATTGATTTTTAGATTAATCAGTAGACACGGCTGCTTCATTCTGCAGTTTATCATTCAGTAATGCAGAAGTTTTCCGGTCTCTCTGACGGCAAAGGTTCGCGAAGATGGTTCCGTATAATGTGTGAACGATCGTACCAGCTGCAGCTGCTAAGGCAGTAGCGGGAGAAAAATGTGCCAGACCAAGATTGGCTGCTAAACCGGTATTTTGGAGACCCACTTCAACTGCAATCGTGCGAGTTGTTTTGACATCTCTTTTCAGCAATTTACACATCAGATAGCTAATACCGTATCCGCTGAGATTATGCAGCCAGACAACCAAGAAGATAAGGAGACCAGTACTTAATAGATTTTCTTGATTGACGGACACAGTACCGGCAAGAACCAGCAATACAGCTGCTGATGAGAAAGAAGGTAATACTTTTTCTGCTTTCTGGGTTTGCTTTCCAAAAAAATAGCTGATGGATAGTCCAGCGATGACCGGCAGCAAAACGACTTGAATAATCGAGAAAAACATCGTCCAGAAATCAACATTCAAGTAAGCACCGCCATACAATGATAAAATAACCGGTGTCAACAAAGGAGACAGCAAAGTGGAAACAGAAGTAGCGCTAATGGATAAAGGAAGATTTCCATTTGCCAAATAAGCCATCACGTTTGAAGAAGTACCACCGGGAACAGAACCTACCAGCAGCAAGCCCAATGCGACTTCTGGAGATAAGTTAAAGACTGCAGATAGAGCAACAGCTGATAAAGGCATAAATAGATACTGGCCAAAAACAACTAGAAATACCTGCCAAGGTTTTCGCATCACTTCACTGAAGTCAGATGGTTTCATTGTAAGTCCCATGGTAAACATAATAAATTGCAGAGTGTATGTGGTAATGCCGGCTGCCCAGGTAAATAGTCCGGGGAATAGCAGAGCAGCTGCCGCCGTTAAAATTACGATATAAGATAAGTATTGCGTAAAATAGTCATTCACTTTTTTAAAGAATTGCATGTTTTCATCTCCTTAGTAAGGTTATTTGCAGAATGAACAAAAACTGAACGGTTTCTTCCTCCTTTTATCTTTATTCTAAATGTGATGCAAAAGAAAAGACCTCCCACTCTTGTAATAAGAATGGGAGGTCTTAGTCCCATTCACACAACCATGAATAGGACTAAACAGCTGTAAAATTTCTTACAGTGCTAAGCCCTGAGCGTAATAATAATAATGATTTGCTGTAGTTGTGCGGTCATGAGAGACTCCTTTTTTATTATCAGAATATTTAAGTACATCTATTAGTTATCTATTAGAATACAGAGGTTAAAGCAGAATTGCAACAGTATTACCAAATAAAGGGATAGTAACGGAGGAACAATAAGAAGATTAAGATAAATAAATACTGTAAGCGCTGCGAAAGTTAGGTGTGTTTTAATAAATAAAGCCAAAAATCGGTAAGTCATTAATCGACTTACCGGTTTTTGGCTTTGAAGAAAGATTAGAAAGAGAAAAGTTTTACCATTCGTTAACTTCTTTTCGCTCACCTTTAAAGTTATTCGGTTTTTGATGACGAGCAGATAATACAGCTTCTACATCGGCAACCGTCACACCGGAATGGTGCAGCAGTACACCTAAGTGATACAGCGCATCTGCCGCTTCATTTGCAACTTCTTCTTTATCGTTGTTTTTAGCACCGATCACCACTTCAAAAGCTTCTTCACCAAACTTTTTGGCGATTTTATCTATCCCTTCAGAAAGCAGGTAGTTGGTATAAGACTTTTCTTCAGAAGATTCAGCGCGATCTTGAACAGTCGCTTCAATGTCTTTTAACGTAAAGGAATCAGCTAAATTGAAACAGCTGTCTGTTCCAGTATGGCAAGTTGGTCCAGCAGGGTCTACCATAACCAGTAAAGCATCCTTGTCGCAGTCTAAATACATGTCTTTGACGTACTGAACGTTGCCGCTGGATTCGCCTTTTTTCCAAAGTCTTTCTTTAGATCTGGAATAAAACCAAGCAACTCCATCTTTCTTGGTCAATTCAAAAGCTTCTTCATTCATGTAACCAACCATACGAACTTCTTTGTTCGTGTAATGCTGCAGAATGACCGTTAATAGTCCTTTTGAAAAATCAGGGGTTATATCGTCATATTTAGACATTTCTCATCGCCACTCCTTTTCGTATACAATCATCTTTGACTTCTTGAATCGATACTTCTTCATCATGGAAGATGGAAGCAGCCAGTCCTGCAGAGACATCTGTTTCTAAGAACAACGCTGAAAAGTCCTCGGAAGTGCCGGCACCGCCGGAAGCGATGACGGGTATCGTTACAGATTCTTGAATCAAGCTCAATAGTTTATGATCGAATCCTTGCTGCATGCCGTCATAGTCCATACTGGTCACCAAAAGCTCTCCTGCACCAAGACTTTCTACTTTTTTGACCCAGTCCAGCGCGCGAATGTCTGTTGCTTTTTTGCCGCCGTGCGTATAACAGAACCAATCTTGTTTTTCTTCATCCCATTTTGCATCTAATGCGATACAGATACATTGAGCCCCGAATTTTTCGCTTGCTTCGCGAATTAAATCCGGATTTCTTAAAGCAGCTGAATTCAAGCTGACTTTATCAGCACCCGCACCAAGCAGCGCAGAAATATCTGCAACTGACTGGATGCCGCCGCCGATCGTCATAGGGATAAATAATTCTTTTGCTGTTTCTTTAATAACATCCAGCATTAATGCATGACCGGTTTCAGTTGCTGAGATGTCCAAGAAAACCAATTCATCTGCTCCGAGGGCATTGTAGCGTTTCGCCAGATCGACAGGCTTTCCGATTTCTCTTAATCCCATGAACTGGATGCCTTTGACGACTACCCCGTCTTTAACATCTAAACAAGGAATAATCCGTTTCTTGATCATTAGCTGATTCCTTCCCAGAACTCGGCAGTATTGGCAGCTTTTCCTACGATAGCTGCTTTTACCCCGATCGTTTCTAATTCTTTCATGTCTGATAGACTTCTGATTCCCCCAGATGCCGTAATCGGGTGGGGAGAAAGCTCGACTAATTTTGCCGTCAATTCTACATTCGGACCGCCCATTTTGCCGTCTTTTGAAATATCAGTATAAATAATGCCGCCTAACTTGAACGAAGCTGTTTTTTCAGCCACATCATAAATCGTGAAATCTTCAGTTTCAGTCCAGCCGTTCACTGCGACTTGGTCTTTCACAGCATCCAATCCTAAATAGATTTTCCCAGGATACAGATCTGTCATTTGTCTTAACCAGTCTAAATCTTGTAGACCTTTCGTTCCAACGATCACATATGATGCACCATTTGATAGGTAGTGTTCAATCGTCACTTGTGAACGAATACCGCCGCCGATCTCAATCGGCAGATGACTGGTCTGGATAAGATTTGTAATAAACTCGCTTTCAGCGGGTTTTTGATGCAGCGCACCCATCAAGTCTACAATATGAATGCGAGTGACTTGCTTGAATTGATTATAGTATTCAATCGCTTCTTCTGCTGAGCGATTCATGACTTCTTTTGATTCATATTTTCCTTCAGTCAACCTGACGCTTTGCTGGTCTATCAGATCGATTGCCGGCCATAATTCTATCATTGTGAAAACCCTCCTTTAAGTGCCTGATCTAAAATCTGCAGACCTTTAACACCGCTTTTTTCTGGGTGGAACTGAATTCCTATAATGTTGTCTTTTTGCACGATCGCTACAACATCATCTTCATACTCAGCAGTAGCTACAACATTCTGATCTGTATGAACTTTAAAAGAATGAATAAAATACACATCATCATCTAAAGAGGGTACAGTCGATTTCAGCTTGTTCCAACCTAAATGGGGAACGGAGACATTTCCGGTAATCTTCTTGACCGTTCCAGGCAAATAGCCTAATCCGTCAACATTTCCTTCTTCGCTGTGTTCAAACAATAATTGCATCCCTAAACAAATTCCGACAAATGGTTTAGAGGATTTTAATTCTTCTAACACAGACAAAAGACCATTCTCTTTGATTCGATTCATTGCATCATTGAAGTGACCCACACCAGGTAAGATAATTCGGTCTGCTTTTTTCAAGACTTCTAAATCGCTGGTGACTACAACTTCATATCCTAGATATTCACAGGTATTCGTCAAGTTGGCAATATTGCCTAATCCGTAATCTACTATGGCAATCATTCTTCAATCACTCCTTTTGAGGAAGGGATTCTAGTCACATTTGAATCGCTCAAAGCGATTCTTAGACTTTGTGCAAAAGCTTTGAATAGAGCCTCGATTTCATGATGAGTATTTCCGCCGCGAATCAAGTCTAAATGAGCTGTGATCCGGGAATTGATGGCTACTGCATAAAAGAATTCTTTTACCAATTCTACATCGAATGTTCCTACTTTCTGATTTGAAAACACAGCTTCAAAGTGAAGATAAGGACGACCGCTGATGTCTACGACAGAGCGCGCCAAAGTTTCATCCATCGGTACATAAGCTGTTCCGTATCGCTGGATTTTTGATTTATCTTCGTTCAGTTCAGCAATAGACTGGCCTAAGAGTATGCCGACATCTTCTGTTGTATGGTGATCATCCACGTCCAGATCACCCTCGACTTTTATATCAAAAACAAAGTGACCATGGAAAGCCAGAAGATCCAACATATGATTTAAAAAGCCTACGCCTGTATCGATCGTTGAAGGTTCAAGACCTCTATCGACTGACATGCGGATAGACGTTTCTTTTGTTATCCGTTCTTTCTTGACTGCCATTTTTCATCTCTCCATTTTTGAATGATTTTTCTGATTTCTTCTAATTGATTTTCTTTTGCAATCGAATATCGTACCGCTTTTTTTAGTGCAGGAGATTCGTCTTCAGGATACATTCTTGGTAAAAATCCATTTTCAACAATATAATTTCCTAAGTCCATTGCATCGTCTCCATAAGTGAACAAGAAATTTGTGTGGCTTTCAAGCATAGGGATGATATCGCCGACCTCTTCTTTGAATACACTGTGAAGCTGTTTTGAAAGCTCGCGGTTCAATTCAATAAATTCTTCCAGTCTTTCAGGCTGATTCAGCAGGTGGACCGCCACGTTTAGTGAGAAAGTATTTAACGGATAAGGGTGGGCGATAGAGTCTAAAAGCTCCATTGTCTTGCGCGTAGAAGTAGCGACTCCGATACGCAGTCCAGCCAGTCCATAAACTTTTGATAGAGTGCGGAATCGGATAACGTGATCGCCTGCAGGATATTGTGCAGTTTCTTCCACAAATTCGCCATAAGCCTCATCTAAAACAAAATATCCGCCAACTTCTTTCATCATTTCTGCTGCTTTTTCGATGAAATCAGCTGGGTGTAAAGTACCGTACGGATTGTTAGGTTGTGAGAAGATAAAGATAGAGGGCTTCAACTCTTCTATCTTTTTGTAGACTTTTTCATAATCAAAGGTATGATCTTCATTGCTGGGGAGTTTGACGATTTCCCGACCGAATTGTTCGGCGTAGACCTGGTACATTACAAAGTCAGGATCAAAAGTTAAGATAGGTCCTTTGCCTAAAACAACAACAGACTTTTGAATCCATTCATCTGATCCATTGGCAAAAGAAACCAGTTCTGGATCAAGATGATTAAATGCAGCATAACTTTTCTGCAGATCTTGATACTCGTTTTCAGCATATTGATTGAATTGAGTATCAATCGCAATTTTTGCAATTTCATCTTCTGTCAGTGCTCTGTATGGACTTTCGTTTTTATCGATTCTTATCATTTTGAATATCCTCCAATCGGTAATAAAGGGAATCATGGTGCGCTTGCAGTGCCTCTTCTTTGGATAAACGAATCCCTGAAGGAGCCATCCTCTCAAATGATGCAGGGGAGAGGTGAATTACTGAGTTTGTCCGTAAAAAATCATTTACGGATAGTCCGTTTGAAAAGCGGGCATTTCCGCCTGTCGGTAAAACATGACTGGGTCCGGCAACATAGTCTCCGATCGCTTCAGGAGAAAGGTCACCGACGAACAAAGCACCAGCTGTCGTAACCAGATCGACATAGGTTTCGGCATCTTGGGTCTGGATCGAAACATGTTCACCAGCAATCAGATTTACGACTTGAGCGGTCTCTGCTTTGGAAGCCGTATGAACAGCATAGTGATGATCTAAAAGACTCTGAGAAATAATTTCGGCTCTCGGTTGAGTTGATCGTTTTTTCTCTACTTCAGACAAGATCTCTTCTATTTTTTCTTTACTTTCGCTGATTAGAAATGTTCTGGCCAGTACATCATGCTCTGCCTGAGCCATCAAGTCATAGGCTGCCCATTCTGCATTCGTTGTTTCATCAACAACTAAAACGATCTCGCTTGGGCCTGCAATCGAATCTATACCGACATCTCCATAGACTAGTTTTTTAGCCATCGCAACATACTGGTTGCCTGGTCCGACGATTTTATCAACTTTTTGGATCGTTTCTGTTCCGTACGCTAGTGCAGCAATTGCCTGAGCTCCGCCGACTTGATAGACGTGGTCAGCTTCGACGATATAGCAGGCTGCAAGAATGGCTTGCTGAACACCCTCTGGTTGAGGCGGGGTGACGATCGTCGTTTCTTTTACTCCGGCAACATTCGCCAGCACTGTTGTCATCAAGACAGTAGAAACAAGCGGAGCCGTTCCGCCAGGGACATAGATTCCGACACGATTCAATGGATGAATTTTTTGATAAAGTTCAGAAGACTCACTTTGTTTCCATTTGATCGATTGCTGATACTGTTCGATATTTTCCTTAGCGGCTTCTAGTGCTTCTCGCAAGTCGCTTGGTATCGATTCATAAGCTTCTTTAAGCTTTTCTTTTGATATAGTCAGTTCATCCAGCTCAACGCGATCGAACTGTTTTGAATAGTCAAATAAAGCTCGATCACCATTTTGCTGAACTGTTTTTATCATTGACTGGACAGTTTCCATTACTGTCCAGTCCATTTCATTTTCCTCAGTAAAAATCTGTGTAAATTCCTGTGCGTTAAACATGGTCATTCATCCTTAACTGATTCATAATCGTTTGAATTTCATCATTCTTAGCAAAGTAAGCATGCTTGTTGGAGATGAGACGAGCATTAATTTCATCTAATTGAACTTGTTCACTCAGCCCGTTCTCTCTTAAGGTCGTTCCGGTTTGAACGATATCCATAATAGCATCCGCCATGTTGATGGTAGCTGCCAGTTCAACAGACCCCTTTAATTGAATAATTTTGACAGGCTGCATGATTGAATCAAAATATTGTTTGGTAAACTGAACATACTTTGTAGCAACGACAGGATAAGTGTCTTGCGGTTCTTTAGCCGCAATTGCAAAGTGACAGTATCCGAAAGGCAGATCCATCAAGTTATTGATTTGACGATCTTGTTCAAATAATACATCGCTGCCCGTAATGCCTAGATCCGCAACACCTTCTTCAACGTAGACAGGCACATCTTCTCCTTTGACCAGCAAGAAGCGGACATTTTCTGTTTCGACCACCAGCTCTCTAGAGACAGATTTTAATGCTGTACTCCAACTGGTTAGCTTTTTTTCATCAAGATAGTTGATAAAGTCTTTTAATTGTCTTCCTTTTGATAACGCAATTGTAATCATGTATATTTATTCCTCCATGGACGCTTTTAATGAGTTAAACGTTCAAACCGATTCCAAAGGCATTAGATGGACTAGAATACTGTCCGCCTGAAGCAATGGGTTCTACTTGGTCTTCTGAATAGAGCTGGATCGAAATCCCTTTATAATAAGATTGAGAAGGCAACGCCAGCATATCACCGTAAACATAGGATACATTTTCCTTTATTAAAATGGATTCCCAGTGACTCATTTCTTCGATATGACGTTTTAAATGAGGCATATGTTCTTTCACATAAGCAGCTTGTTCGGCAGCTGGGTGAGCCATCAATTCTACGATTGGATGATCAGTGCCTAATTTTGCGATCAGAGCATCGCGGTTACGCTCTTTTATAAATTTTCTTGTCAGCTCATCAGCGAGTTCTTCTTCTGAGAGCAGGTTTTTCAGCAATGTGTTATGACTGATCACTGCAACAGATAATGGAATAGATAAAGACTGTTTGATAAAACGGACCATTTGAGTCAGCACTTTAGCTTGCTTATCGACATTGTCGGTAAAAATTTCAAGACCATATTGATGTTTTTCAGTATTTAACGTATAAACGGGTCCAGTATACGCAATTTTTTCAGCATTTAGTTGGTATTTTTTTCGGTAACGAACGATGGCATTGGTCCAGTCGCTTCTTAAAGCAAATAAAGATCCTTCATGCTGCCATTTATGACGTTCGTTCATTAGACAAAGATCATCTTGTGACAACTTAGTCCAGTCAAATTGTTCAATAACAGATAAGTCGATCAATTCAAAATCCAATCCATGGAAATGATGGAGGAACTCCAATTCTTGTTTTTTTTGATGAAGTATGGATTGGTTGTGACTGTTTGATTGCATAATAGTTCCTTCCTCATTTCTTATATTTTTAAAGTCTGATACAATAAAACTTGTGTTTAGTAAGTTTTATTGATAACAAAAATAGTAACACAAACCTTTATACATATGAATAGCTTGCAATGAAATATTCCGTTACACTAAAGATACAGCACGTTATAAAATTTTTTAATTTAAAAAAATCAATTTGAAAAGAAAAACACAATATATTAAATAGAGAGAAAGCAGGGAGCGGGCATGATAAAAGATACACACGTTCATACGCCGTATTGTCCTCATGGATCTACTGATCTAATGGAGCAGTACGTCAAAAAGGCAATTGAAAAAGGGATAGTAGAAATGACGTTTACGGAACATGCACCTTTACCTATACCTGATACGGTACCGACAAAAGATAGTGCAATGAAAAAGGAAGATGTCTATGAATATCTGAAAGAAGGAAAAGGGCTTAAAGCCAAGTATCAGGGGAAGATCAAAATTAATATCGGCTTTGAAATCGATTATATAGAAGGATATGAACAGGAAACGCAGCTCTTTTTAGAACAGTATCCTGAAGCCGTTGAGCATTCTATCCTAAGCGTTCATTTTCTGAAGTTGCCGGATGGTACTTACTTTTGTATCGACTACAGCAAAGACAGTTTCGTTAAAAAAGGACAGGAAGTCGGGTTTCATACACTATACAGTATCTACGCTTCAACAGTGAAAAAGGCACTGAGCTTACCTTACGGACAATTGACGCCGAAGAAAATCGGTCATTTGAACTTGATTCATAAGTTTCAGAAAGCGTATCAATACGCTGATAAGATTGATTGGACCGAATTGCTGAAACTAGCGAAAGAAAACGGGTATCGGTTAGACTATAATTTTGCAGGAATCGATAAGGAGTACTATCAGCAAACGTATCCTAATCAATTCATTATAGAGCAAGCTGAGGAATTGGGCTTAGAATTGGAAACCGGATCTGATGCTCATAAATCAGAAGAAATCGGAAGACACTTTATTAAAGGGGAGCGTTAAAAATGGCAGGGATTGATTTCGAGATCATGGAACACATCGGTGACTTAAGTGAAGGGAAAAGCGGATGGAAAAAAGAACTGAATATTGTCAGCTGGAATGGCAATGATCCCAAATTTGATATCAGAGACTGGAGTCCGGACCATAGTAAGATGGGCAAAGGGCTGACATTCTCAGCTGATGATCTCAAAGCACTAAAAGATGTACTGAATGCGATGGATTTATAAACATAAATTTTATTTCCATTATTACAAAATAATCATTGCAACATTAAGGTGATATCATCTGAAATAATTTATTACGAATTTGAAGTTTATTCTTGATATTCTATTGAATAAGGTTATAATGGACATAGTTACAAAAAGTAAGGTTATTTCAGAAAGGAAGTATTAGTACATGCAATTTGTTGATGAATTAAAAAAACGCCGTTCTATCTATTCATTAGGTAGCAATGTTGAAGTTTCAGAAGAAGAACTAGTTAGTCTAATTAAAGAAGTGGTTAAAGAATCTCCTACTTCATTTAACTCTCAGACTTCTAGAGCAGTCATTTTGTTTGATGATGCTCACAAAAAACTTTGGGATATTACTGAAGAGTTATTGAAACCTCTAACTCCAGAAGATGCTTTCCCGAATACACAAGCTAAATTGCAAGGATTTGCAAATGGTAAAGGAACTGTTTTGTTCTTTGAAGATCAAGATACAGTAAAACAGTTACAAGAACAATTTGCTCTTTATGCAGACAACTTCCCGATCTGGTCTGATCAAGCAAGCGGAATTGCACAAGTAAATGTTTGGACTGCTTTAGCTCAGTTAAATATTGGCGCTAACCTGCAGCATTACAACCCAGTTATCGACGAAAGAGTCGCTCAAGAATGGAATATCCCTTCAAACTGGAAACTAAGAGCACAATTGGTGTTTGGTTCACCAGAAGCTCCAGCAGGAGATAAAGACTACATGAACGATGAAGATCGTTTTAAAGTATTCGGAAAATAATATCTGAAGTATTGTAAAGGCCGGTTATAGAGAACACTCTATAGCCGGCCTTTTTCCTTATATGATTTTCCTTTTCTTTAAAGTGGAAAGGGGACAGTTTTTGTAAGTTAAATATATAAAACATACGTATATTCTGCGGTAACGGACTCAGCATCGAATAGTCTCAAGTCTGATTCTTCGAAAACCCAGAAAGTATGGGGATGATCCGGAACAAATGGAATAGGTTGACTTTCAGCTGTCCATTCTCCAATTCTTTTATGTTCAAGATCAACTGAAAATCGGCCTCTTTTATATGTATCCTGCTTTGGCTTTCCAAGAACGCGATAATGCTTGGTCAGGATCTGTGCACCATTCTTCTGGTAAAAAGCATTTGCAGCTATATCATCGCGTGTAAAAATCGTAAGGTAATCAACTTGTTTTTCTTTTAACTGGTCAACGACTTGGTTCCATAAACTCTGTGCAATCCCTGATTTTTGATAATCTGGGTGAACAGCAATGGTGTCTAAATAAGCGCCTTGATATGCATGAGGAACATAAATGTCATGCTGGCTGCGTTCTTCACTATAAACTCCGACGTCTATAAGACCCGCGACTTTCTGACCGTCCAGTGCAATCAACTCAATGACCTCATTGTAGCCATCCTCTTCCAGAGAATAACAATCTTTATTTCGAGACATTTGATCATGAAACTGACTATGTAAATAGGAAAGTGCCTTACAGCGCACCCAACTGTCTTCGTAAGCCTCTTCATAAGCGGTTATGTTGATAGATTGTTTCATTTCTTTCTCCTTTCTATATAAATCAACCTGTTCAATAACATTTTAACACAGTACATTTTTATGGAAATGGATCTTTTTATTCAAGTGAAGTCAATAGAACAGTTCCTGAATAGACTAAAACAAAAATGCTTTTGAAAAGGGCAGAAACCTGCCTAGTCAAAAGCATTCTACTTTGTATCAACTTTTTAGAGCAGCTTTTGCTAACTGGTCGGCTAATTCATTGAATTCTACACCAGAGTGCGCTTTGACTTTTTTGAAAGCTACTTCGATGCCTTGAGAGAGTTTTTTGAAATGAGCTACATAGTCTTTAGAGACTGCTTTATTTGCACGCCATCTTTCAGTTGCCCACATTTCGATTCCTAAGTAATCATAATGGATAATGACTCTTTTATATCCATGTTCTTTAGCCCACTTGATAGCATTCAAGCTGCCGAAACACTCTCCAGCAATTTGATAGCTTTCTACATATCTAGAATCATCGTCAGCATTTTTCAATGTCTCTAAAACAGTATTGTCTTTCAGCATAACGACTCCATAACTGTAACGGCTGTTTATTTTGTCAAATGAACCATCAACATAAGCCGTCACGGTCTGTTCGTCGGTGTATTGAGAAACGATCTCTTTAGGATTGATGAATTGTTCTGCTTCTTCTTTAGAAGTAAAAGATTGAAAGTCAGCGCCTGAGAATCCTGATACCTGCTTTTGAGCTTCCGGCCATGTTGTATAAATTCCTGGTTTGCGGCCTTTTTTGATTGCATAATATTTTTTTGCCATACTTACCTCCGTTTACTATTGCCTATATTACTGTAAGAGACCAAGCGGAGAATGTCAACGTTGAATAAAACAGCTGCTGCTATGTGTAAAATAAATGTCGGAAGAGGGAAAATCCGACCTAGACAAAAAGAAA
>OMJG01000634.1_pt1 | contig 25013 bp, 25 predicted proteins | sample 1646431 | NCBI WGS metagenome assembly OMJG01 (sample SAMN03771674, study PRJEB25209) | food metagenome | isolation source: Cotija cheese | place: Mexico:Jalisco,Michoacan | collected 2011-12-12
CATAGTTCCCCAAACTATGTATCCCCCCTTCGCTGGTTGCGATAGTAGCCGGCGGTGGACCATCGCTGCGTTCCCCCTCTTGCACGATGGTCTTTTTTTTATCCAAAAAAGTCGTTTACAAAAGATAATTTGACTAGATGTCAATTTTTTTGTAAACGACTTTTCTTTTTATGATTGTATGTTTAATGTTAGTTGGTATTGGCCAATGACTGCATGGTTATTTAACAAAGTGTATGCGACGACTAATTCACCATAAGGGTGATCGGACGTGATTTCGTTGCTTAATTGGTCAGTTCTAACTGCAATGGGGATATTTCCCTGTGATGTTACGTAATGTGATTGGAATTCTTGACCAGGAACAAAGTGTAGTTGCACATCCGTGAAATCATTATGCCGATGTAGCGATATATCGTCGCTTTGTGCTATTTTAAAAGTGACAGGTGTTGCGACACCTTGCTGATGCTCGGTATAGCGTAAGTACAGGGCATTCGTCGTTAAGGTTAATTTACCAGCTTCCTCAAAGTTAAAAGTTTCAACTTGGTCATCTTGTGTGATTTTGGTTGATAGGGAAATGGTTGTTGACCATGTTTTTCTCATAGGTTGCATATAAAACTCCTTAGAATATGATTGTTTCAGTCCATTATACAGGCTTTAATAGGGTATAATGTAATAAAAATACGTATTATTCGTCAGAATTAGAAAGGAAATCATGACGCAATTTATTAAAACAGGTTCAGAAAAGGTTTTTAGGGATCCCGTGCTGAATTCAATTCGGGTAAAAGATCAAGTCATTCTTGAGTTAATTGGGACGTCTGAATTTCAACGTCTGCGCCGAATAAAACAATTAGGGGTCGCTGGTGCCGTTTTTCATGGTGCCGAACATTCACGCTTTTCACACTCGCTTGGCGTTTATGAAATAGCAAGAAGGTTTTCGAATCATTTAGAACGCTTTTATCCTTCACAAGAACCGGGGGATGGGTTATGGGATGTTAATGAACGGTTAGTTTTGTTGTGTGCCGCATTATTACATGATGTTGGGCATGGACCGTATTCGCATACATTTGAACATATTTTTAATACAGATCATGAAGCCTATACGCAAGCAATTATTTTATCACCTAGTACTGAAATTAATCAGGTGTTAGTTCAAGTGGCACCTGATTTTCCTGAAAAGGTTGCCAGCGTGATTGCCAAAACTTATCCTAATCCACAAGTTGTGCAATTGATTTCTAGTCAAATTGATGCTGACCGGATGGATTATTTGTTGCGTGATGCTTATTATTCTGGGGCAACTTATGGACAATTTGATTTGTCACGGATTATTCATGTCATGCGACCATATGCAGGAGGCATTGCCTTTGATGAAAAGGGCTCTTATGCCATTGAAGATTATGTGGTTTCACGTTATCAAATGTATGTACAAGTTTATTTTCATCCAGTATCGCGTTCCTTTGAAGTGTTATTACAACACTTACTAGAACGTGCAAAGTTTGTCTTTGATGAGGGTCAAAAAGATTCACGTGTTAATACGGACTTTATTTCTCCAACTCTACAACCATTATTTGCTGGCAACTTGACCTTGCAACAGTATGTGATGTTAGATGATTCCTTGATGTTAGCAAACATCAGTGCTTGGCGATATGCGGAAGATGCTATCTTGGCTGACTTAGCTATCAGATTTATTGATCGGAAGCCATTGAAATCCATTGTTATTACTGATGAATCGAAAAAATTATTACCAACAATTAAGCAGTTAATTGACTCAGCTGGGTTTGACACCAGGTACTATACAGCTGAGAATGATAGCTTCGATTTACCGTATGATGCTTATAATCCAAAAGACAAAAAGCCACGGACACAAATCGAACTCATGCAATTAGATGGTTCTTTAACTGAATTATCAACGCAAAGTGCGTTGGTTGAAGCAATGACGGGGCGGATTTTTGGCAATGCACGCTTCTTTTTCCCACGAGAAATGCTCGTGCAACATTCTGTGGATGATATTATGGCGCCAATATATGCGGATTTTCAACGTTATGTACATAATGAGACGTTAGTTGATCCATTAAATGATGAATTGAAAGAGGAGTAGTTTTAAATCATGGGGATTAAGTTAATTACGATCGATATTGATGACACGTTAGTGAACTCTGATAAGCAGATTACAGCACGTGTCAAACACGCACTGCAAAAAGCTTCGAATCAAGGAATTAAAGTCGTATTGGCGACAGGTCGCCCACTTTCGGGAGTACAAGATTATTTAACAGAGCTGGCACTAGCTAATCAGTCGGATCAATTTGCGATTACCTATAATGGTAGTGTTGTTCAAACAACAGCTGGTGAACAAATTGGCGGTCATGAACTATCTTTGGCTGACTACAAGAAATTTAAAGGCATTGCTGATAAATTTCACTCTTATATTCAAGTAGAATCATTATCTTATGCCATCACGGCTAACACGATGGTCAATCGGTTTGCTAATGGTGAAAATAATATGGTACGTATGCCGCTAAAATTTCAACCGATGGCGGAAATGACAAGCGATGAACATTATGTTAAATTTATGTTCATCGATACGGTAGAAAAAATTGATGAAATTGCTGATAATATGCCGCAAGATTTAAAAAATGAGTATTATATTGTCAAATCAACACCTAATTTTTTAGAAGTGATGCATAAAGAATCAACAAAAGGAAATGGCTTACAATTGTTGGCGGATAAATTAGGTATTGATATAAGTGATACGATGGCATTAGGTGATCAGTATAATGATTTAACAATGATTGCAGCAGCTGGTACAGGTGTGGCAATGGCAAATGCCGTACCAGAAGTGAAGGCAACGGCGGATGTGATGACGACTTCACAAAATGAAGATGGTGTCGGATTAGCCGTAGAAAAATGGGCTTTGAACCAATCTGTCCCAGAATTAGAAAATTAAAAGTAAAAGCATTTGCCGAAATGACAGAAATATTGTAATATTAGACATTGAGTAAGACCGCGAAAGGACGTGCAGTGATTTGGCATTAACACAATTTGACGGCCAAAATAAGGATGAGCTTTCAATGATTGAAGTTGCTCGTGCAATTTTGTCTGACCGTCATGAAACCATGGGATTTAATGACTTGTTGAATGAAGTACAAGCATTTACAGGTAAGTCGGATGAAGAAATTCGGACGCGCTTATCACAATTTTATACTGATTTGAATATTGATGGTTCATTCATTTCATTGGGTGATACAATGTGGGGATTGCGTTCGTGGTACCCAATTGACTCAATTGATGAGGCTGTTCATTTGGATCTAGAAGAAGAAGTTGAAGGCAAGCCTAAGAAAAAGAAGAAGCGTAAGAAGATTAACGCATTCTTGGCTGATGCGGATGACGACGATGACGTTATTGATTACAATGACGATGATCCTGAAGATGACGACTTCGATGTTGCAGATACTGATGATGATGATAGTACTGACGATGACGATGATGATGACAAGAAAGAAACCGATGGTGATTTTAATCATGATGAGGTTTCTGGTGGACTTGGTGACGAAATTAGTGGCATCAAGACAAACGTAGATGATGACTACGGTTCAGGCGATATTGAACATTAATCATCAATTAATTAATTGACAAATATGGAATTTTCATGTATTATTAAATTCCGGGCTCTTGTATTAAATACAAGGCGTAATCAAAGTTGATTAATGCTCCCAACGCTACCATAAGCATTGGGAGTTTTTTTATTTTTTGTTGGCATTGGCATAGAACTCGGAGGATATATTTATATGACGGCTAAATACATCTTTGTTACTGGTGGTGTGGTTTCATCATTAGGAAAAGGTATTGTTGCAGCATCACTAGGACGGTTATTAAAAAATCGTGGTTTTAAAATTGCGGTACAAAAATTTGATCCATACATCAACATTGATCCAGGAACCATGTCACCATATCAACACGGTGAGACATTCGTCACTGAAGATGGATTGGAAACAGATTTGGACTTAGGTCACTATGAACGCTTTATTGATATTGACTTAAACAAATATTCAAATGTGACATCTGGACGTGTATATTCAGAAGTTCTTGCAAAAGAGCGTCGTGGTGACTATGATGGTGCAACTGTCCAAGTTATCCCACATATTACGAATGCTCTAAAAGAAAAGATGATGCGTGCAGCTGAAACAAAGGATGCCGATATCGTGATTACCGAAGTCGGTGGAACGGTCGGTGATATTGAGTCATTGCCATTTATTGAAGCATTGCGCCAAATGAAGCGAGAAGTAGGTCCTGAAAATGTGGCTTATATTCATACTTCATTGATTCCATACTTGCGTGCAGCAGGTGAGATGAAAACAAAGCCAACCCAACACTCTGTTGCTGAATTACGTTCATTAGGTATTCAACCCGATATGTTAGTTGTTCGTACTGAGCAACATATCACGAAGGGTATGCGTGATAAGTTAGCATTGTTTACTGATGTGGCACCTGAAGCTGTGATCGAGTCATTAGACGTTGATATTTTGTACGAAGTTGTCTTGAACATGCAAAAGCAGGGGATGGATGATGTTGTTTTGAAGCGCTTAGGACTTTCAGCACCAGCCGCTGACCTAACGGAATGGCGTGGTATGATCGATAAGATTCGTAATCTTAAGAAGAAAATCAAGATTGCACTTATTGGAAAGTACGCTGATTTACAAGATGCTTACATTTCAGTTAATGAGGCCTTGCGTTCTGGTGGTTATGCAGTCGATACTGATGTGGAAATTAGTGCGATTAATTCTGAAAACGTGACATCAGAAAATGTGGCCGAAGTGCTTGCAGATGCCGATGGTGTGATGATTCCTGGTGGCTTTGGTTCACGAGGAACTGAAGGTAAGATTGCGGCTATTCAATATGCCCGTGAAAATAATTTACCATTCCTTGGTGTTTGCTTAGGTATGCAATTAGCAACTGTCGAATTTGCTCGTCACGTCTTAGGACATGCTGATGCTAATTCTATTGAGTTAGATGAAAATACAGATACACCAGTTATCGCTTTGATGAACGGTCAGAAAGAAATCACAAATCGTGGTGGTACCATGCGTTTGGGATTATACCCTGCATCATTAAAGGAAGGTAGCCTAACCAAGAAATTGTATGGTGATCAAGCAGAAATACAAGGTCGTCACCGTCATCGTTATGAATTTAATACAGCATACCGTCAAGAGTTTGAAGATGCGGGAATGATTTTTGCTGGAACTTCTCCTGATCAGAGTTTGATGGAAATTATCGAGATACCTGCTAACGATTTCTTCGTAGCAGCACAATATCACCCAGAATTAACATCACGTCCAAATCGTCCAGAACCTTTGTATGCTGGATTTGTTAAGGCTGCTTTGAATCATAAAGAAAAATAATTTTAAAAATGATTGATAATTTTAATTATCAGTCGTTTTTTTTAGGTTATTATAGTATTCAGTTGTTATAATAGTTTAAGTAGTTGTTCTTAAAGGGGCTTATTTCTCTATTTATGCTTTTTTCAAGTAAAAAGATAAATAAGCGACATATTCTTGTAATTTAATTGTAACTACTGTAAACTTGTTTAAGTGTATTGTTAGCAATGGTGACCGACCATTATCGTTCGGCGATAGTCGAATGGTTAATAACAATGAAAAAATTTTGAATGAATGGACCTTAATAAAGGATGATAGAGTAAAAACTCTAAAAGGATTGATAAAATGAAGAAGTTGGTAATCCATGGTGGACGACGGCTCAGTGGTGAAGTAACCATTGGTGGGGCAAAAAACTCAACTGTTGCACTAATTCCAGCAGCAATTTTAGCTGAAACACCTGTAAAATTTGATAGTGTACCTGATATTTTAGACGTTTATAATTTACAAGCTATTTTGAATTCAATGAACGTCACATCTACATTTGAAGGTGGTGAATTAATGATCGACCCAACTGATATTGTTGAGTCTGAATTGCCATCAACAGCAATTAAGTCATTAAGAGCATCTTATTACTTTATGGGATCTTTATTGGGTCGTTTTGGACGAGCAACCGTAACATTCCCAGGTGGTGATAATATTGGACCACGTCCGATTGATCAGCATATCAAGGGCTTTGAAGCTTTAGGGGCAACAGTTCATGAAGAAAACGATACTGTGTTTATTAATGCAGAGAACGGGTTAAAAGCCGCTCGTATTTTCTTGGACGTTGTTTCAGTAGGTGCCACAATGAATATTATTATGGCAGCTGTACACGCTGAAGGAACAACAGTACTAGAAAATGCTGCTCGTGAACCAGAGATCATTGATCTGGCTACTTTTTTGAATAATATGGGTGCGCAAATTCGTGGTGCGGGAACTGACGTTATTCGCATTACAGGTGTTGAACACTTAGAGTCTAAGAACACACATACGATTATTCCAGATCGTATTGAAGCTGGTACATATCTTGCTTTGGCAGCCGCTCAAGGAGATGGTGTGCTAGTTAAAAATGTTATTCCTGAACACTTAGAGTCATTTACAGCAAAATTGTTGGAAATGGGTGTTAAACTTGATGTTCGTGAAGACAGTATTTATGTTCCAAAATCAGTTGATTTACAGCCGATTCATGTTAAAACGGCACCTTTCCCAGGGTTTGCGACTGATTTACAACAACCAGTTACGCCACTATTGACGTTGGCTGGTGGAACAAGTGTGATTCAAGAAACAATTTATCCAGAACGCACACGTCATATACCAGAATTGCAGAAGCTAGGTGTTGATATTTCAAACAATACCTATGGACAAATTGAAGTGACACAATCAAGTGGTTTTCATGGTGCTCGGGTATCTGCTGCCGAAATTCGTGCGGGTGCTTCATTAGTCGCAACGGGATTAATGGCTGATGGTGTTACTGAGGTGGTTAATGCAGAGCACGTTTTGCGTGGTTATGATCATATTATCCATAAGCTAACAATGTTGAATGCAGACATTCAAATTGCAGAAGAATAAAGAACATTTAAAAATGTAAAAAATGAGATGTTGTGCAGAAAGTTAGACATTGTTCTAGTGAAAGCGTACACATTTTGTTTTTTACATTTTTTTAACAAATAATTCAAAAAAATAGGCTTAATGGTTGCTAATTACCTATTATCAGGATAAACTAGATAAGTTACAAAAATAGAGGACGATTACTAATAGTAAACGCAGTATGGACGCCGGATTGTGTCTAGTTTATTGTTATGTTGATAAGTTCACGATATTGAAGAACGATTGTTGCGGCAATCGTTACCGGAGGAAAAATTTTGAAGTTTTCAGAGTTAGGTCTTACGAAAGACCTGTTAACGGCCATTGAAAAGCATGGCTATGTAGAAGCAACGCCAATCCAGGAAAAAACAATTCCCTTGACTATGGCTGGTAAAGACGTTATTGGTCAAGCACAAACGGGAACTGGAAAAACAGCAGCGTTTGGGTTGCCAATCTTAGAGATGATTGACAGTGAAAATAAAGATGTGCAAGCATTGGTTGTCTCACCAACTCGTGAATTAGCCATCCAAACACAAGAAGAATTATTTAAATTAGGTCGTGATAAGCACGTCCGTGTACAGGCCGTCTTTGGTGGTTCAGATATTCGTCGCCAAATTAATGGTTTGAAACATGGTGCTCAAATTGTTGTTGGAACACCTGGTCGTTTAATTGACCACATCCGTCGTGGCACAATTAATTTATCACATGTTAAGACATTGGTTTTGGATGAAGCTGATGAAATGTTGAACATGGGATTCTTAGAAGATATTGAGTCAATTTTGAAGGCCGTTCCTGATGAGCGTCAAACATTGTTGTTCTCAGCAACAATGCCTGCAGCAATCAAGCGAATTGGTGTGCAATTTATGACTGATCCTGAGCACATTCAAATTGCTGCTAAGGAATTGACAACTGACTTAGTTGACCAATATTACGTACGTGTACGTGATTTTGAAAAGTTCGATGTACTAACTCGTATTTTGGATGTACAACAACCAAAACTAGCAATTATGTTTGGTCGTACCAAGCGTCGTGTCGATGAATTGACACGTGGTTTGGAACTACGTGGCTTTAATGCTGCTGGTATCCATGGTGACTTAACACAACAAAAGCGTACCCAAGTTTTGAAGCAATTCAAGCATGGTGAAATTCAAATCCTGGTTGCAACTGATGTTGCTGCTCGTGGACTAGATGTTTCAGGTGTTGATTACGTTTACAACTTTGATATTCCTCAGGATTCAGAATCATATGTCCATCGTATTGGTCGTACTGGTCGTGCCGGTGCTCATGGTAATTCTGTAACATTTGTAAGTAACTCAGAGATGGATTACCTAAAGGATATCGAAAAGCTAACTAAGAAGCGTATGCAACCATTAAAGCCTTATACTCGTGAAGAGGCTTTGGCTGGTCGTATGAACGTAGCAGCTGATTCAGTAGCCGACATTGTTAAGTCAACTGCTGGTGTTGCTGATTCAGAACAAGTTGACAAGTTAGTTGAACAATATGATGCCCAAGAATTAGCTGCTGCCTTGTTAGGTGCTGTTGCTAATGTTGAGCAAATGGATGCTGACTTTAAGTTGTCACATGAACGTCCATTGCCACACAAGCATGGTAACTTCCGTGGTGGACATCGTGGTGGCGGACGCCGTGGTGGTGACCATCATCGTGGTGGTGGTTATCGTGGTAACCGTGGACAACGCGAGCGTCGTTCATATGACCGTGGTTCACGTAATGGTTCAGGTGATCGCTCACAACGTGGTCATTCAGGATCTTCACGTCGCCAATCACGTAATTTTGTGATTAAAAATAACGACTAATTAATATACTTTAAGTATAAAAGGTTGAGACAAAAAGTGTCTCAACCTTTTTTGCTTTCTTTTTTATGTTTATTAAATAAAAAAATAGTCAAACATTGATGGGCTATAGAGGGTATAATGAATATAATATTTTCGGAGGTATGTACATGATTGTTGGACATGGAATTGATGCGCAGATTATTAGTCAGGTTAGTGCGGTTGCTGAACGGCGTCCTGGCTTTGTAGATGTTATTCTGACGCCAGCAGAACGTGCGGTTTATGATGCAAGAAAAGGCAAGCACCGTCAAGAATTTTTAGCCGGCCGATTCTCAATCAAAGAAGCCTATAGCAAAGCAATTGGGACTGGTATTGGTTCACAAGCACATTGGCAGGATATTGAAATTTTACCTAATGAAGCTGGACAACCTGTCATGGTCAAGCATCCTAGACAAAACCAAGTTGTTGTACATATTTCAATTTCACATACTGGTGATACTGTTCACAGTTCAGTTATTCTAGAAAAGGCGATTACGCCATCAGTAGCAGGGGAGAATCACGAGAAAGTTGCGAATCAAGCCGTTATTAGCACCAGACGACCCGCTTGGATCGAAATTTCGGCTAGCGCGATTGCACAAAACATTGCTACGATACGTGAGTTAACTGGTACGCATCATTTTATCGCAATCGTGAAAGCAAATGCTTATGGTCATGGCTTGGCACAGGTCGTGACTGCTGCCAAGCAAGCTAACGTAGATGGCCTTGGTGTGGCAACTATTGATGAAGGCATTTGGCTACGTCAGTATGGTGTGATGGAACCCATATTTATCTTAGGCGTAACACCAGCTGACTATGTTGACGACCTTGTGACGTACCAATTAATACCAGTTGTCACGAGTGAAGCGTGGTTGGATGCTGTAAGCCGTAAATTACCTTCTCAGGCAACCTTAGTACTATCAATTGGTGTTGATACGGGAATGGGTAGAATTGGTATCCGACATCGGGAAGAACTACAACAAGTCGTTGAGAAAATTAATCAAAATGATCAATTAATTCTGAAAGGTATTGGGATGCATTTTGCAACAGCTGATGAAAAAGACCAGACATATTATCAACAACAGGTGAAAACTTGGCATAAATTGGTTGATGATTTACCATTACCTAGTAATATCTGGTATCATTTAGCAAATTCGGCAACATCATTGTGGCATGAGCAGCCAAGCCACGATGCAATACGTGTGGGTGCTGCTATGTATGGTTTCAATCCTTCTGGTAAAGAAATAACAACAGATAAATTGACGCCAGCATTGACCCTAAAAGCTGAGCTTGTTCATGTTAAAAAAGTAGCGGCTGGTACTGCAATTTCTTATGGTGCAACGTATACAACTACACAACCAGAATGGATTGGTACGTTACCACTCGGGTATGCAGATGGTTACGCACGTCAATTGCAGGGAATGTATGGCTTATTGCCAGATGGTCGACATGTTGAAATAATTGGGCGTATTGCTATGGATCAAATGATGGTACGTTTACCTGAAGACATGCCAATTGGTACCGTTATTACGCTAGTTGGTAAAGCAGGCCAAGAAGAGATTACATTGGCAGATTTGGCGGATCATTTAAATACGATTCCGTATGAAGTTGCAACTAGTTTATCAACACGCTTGCCACGAAAGTTAGTAAAGTAAAGAGAGATATATGGCTAATAAAAATGAGATGAAACGTGGTGATATTTTTTTTGCTGATTTATCACCTGTAGTTGGATCGGAGCAAGGTGGTCAACGTCCGGTCGTGGTTGTTCAAAATAATGTCGGAAATCAGCATTCTCCAACTGTAATTGTGGCACCAATTACAGCTAAAATAGCTAAACCCAAGTTGCCGACACATGTTGGTTTACCGGCAGAATCGGCGAATACAGGTATTGGAAAAGATTCTGTTATTTTATTGGAGCAAGTTCGAACGCTTGATAAGCGTCGTCTACAAGATAAAATTGGTGTTGTACCGGCAGAATTGATTGTTAAAATTGATCAAGCCCTATTTATCAGTCTTGGCTTAGTATAATGAAATAATCTGTGAATGGGGTTGGGACAAAAAAGTGTCCCAACCTCTTTATGCTTAAAATATATCAAAGGGGGTAGATATGCATCAAGAACAGGCAACTGAACAAAAAAGATTAGATACTGTCGTACAAAAAATAGATCAGCAATTGTTGGAAGCAAAAGATGCCTATGCAAAGGCTCACTCAGAAACACGAGCCGTTGAAAGTAACTACATTGCTAACACATCAATTAACACGGCTGAAGTTGATGATTCGATGGAGACTAATGCTGAAATTCAACAACAACGTAATATTGTTGCTCGTGTCACAGAGACCGAGAATATTATGGCTAAATCTGTGGATACGCTAACCATGTTACGTCCAAATCCATATTTTGGTCGGGTAGATATTGTTGAAGATAACTGGCCGGAAACGCTCTATATCGGGTTGGCATCCCTTCAAGATGATGAAGGTGAGTTTTTAATTTATGATTGGCGGGCACCGATTAGCGGTGTTTATTATAATGGGACTTTAGGACAAGTTAGCTATCCAACTCCTAATGGTGAGCAGACTGTTGATTTACAAAAGAAAAGACAATTTGTTATTAGTGATGCCAAGATTACGAACATGTTTGACACGAATGAAACTGTTGGTGATGAGATGTTGCAATTTGCACTGGGACAGCAAAATGATGAAGTGATGCGGAACATCGTTGCAACGATTCAAAAGGAACAAAATCAAATTATTCGCGATACAACGAGTGATTTATTAGTTGTCCAAGGGGTGGCTGGTTCCGGAAAAACATCAGCTATCTTACAGCGAATTGCATTTTTACTTTTTCATGCGCGTGAAGCCCTTAATTCCGATCAAATCGTGCTTTTTTCGCCAAATCGGTTATTTTCTAGCTATATTGCTGATGTCTTACCGTCATTGGGTGAACGGAACATGCGCCAGGTCACATTAGCTGAATTTTTCAGTGCGCGTTTGCAGGGATTGACTGTGCAAACCTTATTTGATCGTTATGAACAGGAGCAACAAGTGATTGGATCGGCTAGTCGACGTATTCGTGAAGTGCTCGAAAGTGCTGATATTGTGACATTTATTCAGCGATACGTTGCGCAATTATCGACGAAGGACTTACATTTTGTTGACATTTATTATGAGGATAAGGTGTTCTTTAGCGCGACAGAGTTAGCTAGTTATATGGCATCATTGTCTGATAATTATTCAGTGCGCGAACGTATTGATAAAGTTCAAAAACATTTTATTCAGGTATTAATGGACCGTATCGATAGTTTACAAGATGCTGATTGGGTATTAGAAGAATTAGATAATTTGACAGATCAGGAATATCAAAACTTACTGGGTGACGAAGATATTGAAGAAACATTGGTATCAGAAAATGTTGATGATGTTATTTCATTGGTTGCTAAGCGGTATCTAATGAAACATTGGCAGGTTATTGATGATGCTTTGTATAATAATTTCTATCTTGATATTTATGAGCAATATGCGGCCTTCTTGGCATATATGGGTACGCAAGATGAGGCACATGCCGATTGGTGGGAAGCTAAACAAGAGCGCTTTGCAAGGCAATTAGAGTACCATCGCATTGACTTAGAGGATGCAGCACCATTGCTATTTTTGCGAGATGCTTTGACCGGTGGTGGTACCAATCAGGCCATGTCATACGTGTTTGTGGATGAAATGCAAGATTATGCGTTATCACAACTGTTGTACTTAAAACACGCATTTCCCAAAGCAAAATTCACGGTATTAGGCGATTCTGAGCAAGCTTTGTTTCGGGCTGTTGAAACTCCACAAGCTCTCCTAAACAAATACGCCCAAGCCTTCGCCGCTAAACAGCCAACCTTGATTAAGTTGAATAAGGCTTATCGTTCAACACAGGAGATTATGAATTTTGCTAAGGCATTGCTACCGGATGGTGAAGATATTATTACTTTCACAAGACATGGGGATAAGCCGTTATTGATTCAAACGGAAGCAACGCAGGTTGATGATGTGTTAACAGATGAAGTGGCACGACTACGTCAAGAGTTTCAAACGGTGGCTATTTTGACTAAAACGGCTGATGAATCAACTGCGGTAATGGATGCTTTACGCAATTATCCAGAAACAGTACAATTGCTACATGCGACGGATCGTTCACGTGTGGCTAATGTACTAGTAATGCCTATTTATTTAGCAAAGGGATTGGAATTTGATGCCGTTATTGGCTATAACGTTTCACAAGAAAATTACCCGGATGGTAAAGCAACTGGCTTACTATACACTTTGGCATCACGTGCGATGCATGCGCTTAGTTTGATTAGTATTGGGCAAGTATCTGGACTGATTACACACGTGCATGAGACGATTGAAAATAAACAATTACATAATAACTGATGAAACGCTTGTTATCGTCTTCAAAAACTTTTACAATTGGTTTTGACGAATTTGATTTTGTGACCATGTCACAATGGAAAGAAGAAAAATATGACTGAAAAGAAAGTTTTGTTAACTGGCGATCGCCCGACCGGTAAACTACATATTGGACATTATGTTGGTTCATTAAAAACCCGAGTTGCAATGCAAAACTCTGGTAAATATGACCCCTTTATTATGGTAGCCGATAAACAAGCATTTACTGACAATGCTCGTAATCCTGAAAAAATTCAAAACTCTCTTTTGGAAGTCGTTTTGGACTATTTAGCAGTCGGTATCAATCCTGCGAAGACAACGATTTTCGTGCAATCTGCCGTACCAGAACTATCAGAACTAACAGAATACTTTTTGAATCTAGTATCAGTGGCACGTGTGCAACGTAACCCAACTGTTAAGGCTGAAATTCAACAAAAGGGCTTTGGTGAAAGCATTCCAACTGGTTTCTTTATTTATCCCGTGTCACAAGCAGCTGATATTGCCTTATTTAAAGGTCAAGTTGTGCCAGTTGGGGATGACCAAAAGCCAATGTTAGAGCAAACACGCGAATTGGTTCGTACGTTCAATCGTTACTACAATACTGATATATTGGTAGAACCTGAAGGTATTTTTCCACCAGAAGGACAAGGACGTATTCCCGGTCTAGATGGTAATGCGAAAATGTCAAAATCTTTGGGTAATGCGATTTACCTAAGTGATGATGAAGAAACGCTTTGGACTAAGGTAAAGTCAATGTACACTGATCCAACCCATGTACGTTTGTCAGATCCAGGTCATGTTGAAGGTAACATGGTATTCACTTACCTTGATATTTTTGATGAAGATAAAGCATATGTTGCTGATCTAAAGGCACAATACGAAGCCGGCGGATTGGGCGATATGAAAATTAAAAAATATTTGTTTGAAGTATTAAACAAAGAATTAACACCAATTCGTGAACGTCGTGCACAATATGCAGCGGATAAAGACGCTGTTTTGGATATTGTGAAGGCGGGATCTGAAAGAGCACGTACGATCGGCCAACAGACGATGGCGGAAATTCGCCATGCAATGGGAGTCGATTACTGGGGTTAATGATTAATTGATACCTTGAAGGAGCATGAAATGAGTTATTTGGCAGTCATTGACTTGGGTTCAAATTCAACTAGAATGGTGGTTGAGGAACTACAAGATGATGGAAATTTTGTTGAATTACGTCGACGCAAATTAGATACGCGTTTGGCAGAAGGCATGGATGAAAATGATGGTGAATTGACGGACGCGGCAATGACGCGGGTCGTGGATGCACTATTAGAATTCCAGCAAGATTACATGATGTTTGATGATGTGACGGTGGTTGGCATTGCAACAGCTGCCGTTCGTGAAGCAGAAAATCAAGCTGAATTCTTGGACAAGGTTTTTCGAGCAGTCGGTGTCGAAATTCGTGTGTTAACGGGTGACCAAGAAGCTTATTATGATTATTTGGGCGCAGCTTCAGCATTGGATATACCAGATGCTTGGTTACTAGATACAGGTGGTGCTAGTGTTGAACTAGTTGGTATTGAAGATCGCATGGCCACAAATATGATGAGTTTACCTTTTGGCGCAGTCAACTTATCTGAAAAGTTTAAGTTGAATGTTGCCGGGGTGGTTTCACCAGAAGTACTTGCTAAGGCTACTAAGTATGTGAATAATCAATATGCTAAATTACCTTGGTTGGACGATACGGTTACATTACCAATCATTTTATTAGGTGGTGCTAACCGATCACTAGCTAGGTTATACCGGGTACAACATGGTTTGGCCGCTGATTCTGATTTTCATGGTTATGAAATGACGACGGCAGCAGTCATGGCTATTTATGAAAAGTTGATCAAGATGACTAGATCAGAACGAGAAGAACTATTAGGATTAGAGGCTAATCGTGCGGATATTATGATCAGTGGGTTGTTACCATTGGTTGAATTGATTAAACGTACAGGTTCTAATAAAGTTGTCTTTTCATCTTCAGGAGTACGCGAAGGGCTCTTACAAGAGTATCGTATGAATAATTAAAAAATAAAAGAAGTCGAAGCTTTCCAGTTCAAATCGGAAAACTTCGACTTCTTTTGTGTAAAACAGTCCTTATAGCAGAATGCTAAGCGCTGGGTGTCACGCTCTGCATTAAAAAACCGCCGGTACGTTGACCCGCGGTTACTTTGGTTATATCTATGAAAAGTATAACAAGGAGAGCACTTGAGTTTGCTACCCTATATTCAATTGTAGTGGCAATGTCTAGAGGCTTAATCTGCAGATTTAAGCGACTGTCGCTAGCACCACCGAAACCAAATACATCTTGCTCGCAACTACTACTCATCCACATTTATTCGTTTAAAAAGCGAACCGTGTCGGGAGCAGCCTTCAAATCAACATACATGCTTTCACCCTTAATTATAAGAGCTATCGTATATTGTTGGAGTAACCGATGCTAATGTCTGCAAGACTGTCAATTCATGACTTAATGTTTATCATTCAAAATGTGATACGAGGTTATATCTTGCATCATTACTGTGACACGCCCATATGGATTTTAGTAGCTAAAGCGATGTTTGAGGTTGAAAAGAAATCAATTTTCAAATCATCTACCTACCTTTCCTTTGGTACATCATTATAGTAACACGCGTTGGAAGCGGTTACAAATATAAAGCCTCGGCTTAATGATCAAAATTTACAATATGTGGGTTAGCGCCTGTTACACCAGCCTCTAATATACGCATGGTCGTTAATAATTGATCATCAGATACTAATTTTGGTTGTTCGTTAACAAGTGTGTCAAAAATGGTATCGTAAACAGAACCATAGTCGCCTTGAATAGAAGGGATGAACTTCTCTAAACGATCGTTATTTTGATTGTAGTAAGTAACTTTGCCATAATCTTGTGGTGCATCTTCACCGAAACCAGGATCACCTGGCATAATACCAGTTTTCAAATCATATTCTTGTTGGTCAATATTGTGCTTGATATAAGATCCCTTAGTACCATGCAGAATCCACTTAGGATAGTGATTAACAGTTGTTTCACTTGACTGTACAGTTGCCTTAAAAGCATTTTGGTAAAATAAGTTCACCTCAAATTGGTCGGATAATGTTGCTGATAAATCACGCGTTGATCTTAAATCATAGGCAACGGTTTGTGGTGCACCAAATAGTGAAACAATTTGGTCAACTAGGTGAGCGCCATGGTCAAACCAGGTTGTTTCCATGGGGTTACCAGTCAATTTGGCATCATTTGGTCGATAATGATCCATATGTAATTCAAGTTCAACGGGTCGACCAACATAACCAGCGTTTAAGACATGTTTTAATGTTAAAAAGTCACTATCAAAGCGGCGATTTTGGAACGGCATGAAAAATAAGCCTTTTTGGTTGGCTAAGTCAACTAGTTCTGAAGCTTCTTGGGCTGTTGCCACCAATGGTTTGTCGACTAAGATGTTTTTACCAGCTAGCAGTAATTGGCGAGCAACTGTAAAGTGAGTTGGTGCTGGAGTTACGACGATAACTAAATCAAGCGTTTTGTCAGTTATGATATCTTGGATATTTGTTGAAAAAATTGTCCCTGTTTTTTCAAGAGCCGCCCGTTCTTCAGGGCGTTTATCAATGTGTGGTGCAACAACGCGACTAATATGGAACTTATCAGGTCGTTGACGTACATATGGAATGTGATAGCGGTTGGTACTTTTTCCAAATCCAACATAAGCAATGTTAAGCATAAGTAGCCTCCAAAGTGTGTTTTGATACTATTTTCACTTAATTCATGTATTTGTGCAATAGATGTTAGAATAGTAATATGAAATAGATTGATAAGTGAGTTTTTATACAAAGGTATAAGCGATATTTTAGGAAAAACTGGAGAATCACCATGGTTAGTGAACTAAAATCAGATATTTTACATGAAGTTATTTTAAGGCGACCTGATCAAAGTCATAAAGGGGACTATGGTCATGTGTTGCTGATTGGGGGAAGTTTACAATTTGGTGGCGCTATTTTAATGGCCAGTCAAGCAAGTGTTGGTGCTGGAGCAGGATTAACTTCAGTAGCAACTGATAAAGTGAATTTAACGGCTTTGCATGCCCGAACACCAGAAGCAATGTTTATCGACTGGGAAGATAGTGACCAGGTGGTAGAAAATATAAAAAAGAATGATGTGATTGTGATTGGACCAGGTTTAGGTACAGATCAAAAAGCGGTTGATTTGGTCAAACAAGTATTTGCAACCGTCAATCAAGATCAAATTTTGGTAGTTGATGGGTCAGCATTGACGATTATGGCCGAAAATCATTTAATGTTTCCTCGCCAGCCATATACGATTGCTACACCACATCAAATGGAATGGGAACGTTTGAGTGGTGTGCAATTAAATTATCAAACAGAGCATCAGTTAAATGAAGTCCAACGTCAAATTTTGAATTTGGATGTGTTGGTATTAAAGCAACATCACACGTTGATCTATGCTCAGGATGAGCTTCGCCAGCTATTAATTGGTGGTGCTTACCAAGCAACTGGGGGTATGGGAGATGTCTTGGCTGGTACGATTGGGGGCTTTGTTGGTCAATTCAAAAAGAACCACTTAAAGGCGGTTGAAGCAGCTGTTTATGCGCATTCGATGATTGCCCAGGAAATGGCTAGACATAGTTACGTTGTAAAACCATCTTTCATAGCAGATGCTTTACCAAACTATATGGCACGTATTCAATCCAACTTATAAAGCATACATGGGTCGGTGCGAATTTCCATAAAGAAGTGTATAATTGAAAAGAATGTTAATCGTGGAGGAGTTAAATAATGATAAAACAATGGCGTGCTGAAGCGTTGAAATATGAAGATGATTTACTAAAAGATTTAAAAGAAATGTTAGCAATTAAGTCGGTTCGTGATGATGAAGCGGCAACAACTGATGCACCTTTGGGACCAGGTCCTAAAGAAGCATTGTTGAAGTTTGAAGAGTTTGCTAAGCGTGATGGTTTCCGTGTGGGTAACTATAAGAATTTGGTTGCTTATGCTGAGTTAGGACCTGAAGATGCTGAGGAAACAGTTGCTATTATTGGTCACTTGGATGTTATGCCAGAAGGTGATGGTTGGACAAAAGACCCTTGGACACCAGTTGTTGAAGATGGTCGCCTATATGCCCGTGGTGCATCTGATGATAAAGGACCAACATTCGCAGCTTATTATGCGTTGAAGATGATCAAGGAACTTGGACTAAAGTTAAACCGTAAATTAGTCTTGGTAGTTGGAATTGATGAAGAATCTGACTGGACTGGTATGGATGAATTCTTCGCTGAGTATGGTGAACCAACGATGGGATTCTCACCAGATGCTGAGTTCCCAATTATTAACGGTGAAAAAGGAAATGTATCAGTTGTAACACGTTTTGACGGTACCCAAGGTGGTTCATTGAAGCTGCTTTCATTTACTTCTGGTCAACGACCAAACATGGTACCTGGTGTAGCGAAAGCAACGGTCGAAACAGCCGATGCCGACGCCTTAGTAGCTGCTATGCAAGCTTACTTAGATGCTGAAACTCGAGTTAAGGGTGAAGCAACAGTTGATGGGAACCAGGTAGCTGTTACCTTCTATGGTAAGCAAGTTCATGGTGCGATGCCTGAAACAGGTGAAAATGCCGGAACTTACTTGGCTAATTTCCTACAAGACCAAGACTTTGGTGGTAATGCACAAGGCTTCTTGACATTCTTGGGTACTAAATTACACGATGACACGGTTGCGGAAAAGATTGGTGCTAAGAAACATGATGAATTAATGCATGATTTGTCGATGAATGTGGGAATCCAACGCTTTACTGATGGGCAAGATGGTTTTGTTAACACAAACTTCCGTTACCCACAAAATACAACGGCCGATGAAATTGAAAAGCATGTTGCACAGTCATTACCTGTTGGATTTGATGCAGTCGCTAAGCAAGAAGGTCATGCACAAGTGCCACATTATGTACCTGGTAATGATCCACTTGTACAAACGTTGTTACAAGTTTATCGTGAGCATACTGGCTTGCCAGCTGATGAACAAGTTATCGGTGGTGGCACATTTGGTCGCTTACTAAAGCGTGGTGTCGCCTTTGGTGCGATGTTTGAAGGTACGCCTGATACAATGCATCAAGCTGATGAGTTCTATCCAGTTGCTGATTTGACACGCGCCATGGCTATTTTTGGTCAAGCAATGTACGAATTATCAAATGTGGAATAGTTTTAAAATCAAATAATTATTAAAAGTTAGCGAAGAGATATCGCTAACTTTTTTTCATTTTCAATAAAAACGTGTTACAATTATGTAACAGAGACGCTGAGAACACTGCCATGACAATCAGGTAGTGTGGTGCAGGACAGGGATGGTGTTACTAACGTCACACCGTCCCTGTCCTCTGTTTTGCCATAGTTAAAAGAACGCAAAGAACGTTATATTTTGCGACCTTTACTATGACTGATTAACGAAACTATAGTAACCTAATATTGAAAACAAGTTATTATTAATAATGTTAGGGAACCTTAAGGATTAGGCAGTATACTAATGACAGTAAAAAAAGAGAGTAGAAAGAGTTATGAATCGAAAAGTTTTCGTTCTGACAGGTAATACGGGAACTGGTAAAACAACCGTTGCCAATTATTTAAATGAGTTTTATGAAATGCCCAAGGTGATCACACACACAACAAGACCACCGCGCGAAGGGGAGATTGACCAAATTGACTACTATTTTGAAACCGAACAGACTTTTGAAAATAATCATTATTTAGAAAGTGTTGCGTATGCCAATTACCGTTATGGGTCATCATACGAAGGACTTGAACGTGCGTGGGAGAAAAGCCCATTGATTAGCATTGTTCTGGATACTGCTGGTGCAAAAACCTATTCAGAAAAATTAGGAGATGAGGCCGTCGTAATCTTTTTGACCGTCACAAAAACTGATGAACTTTTAGGGAGACTCTCAAAACGAGGCGATAATTTGGAAGAAACTCGTCGACGCATGGCAAGTGAAGAATACAAACGAGATGTGCAATTACCCAAACCTTTACAAGGAATTGCTCACGTTGTTGTTAATGATGATTGGCTAAGTACAAAAGAAAAAATCGACAATATTGTTAAGCAGGCCTTAGTTTTTGACCTGGAGGAGGAGTAACATCTTATGGCATATCGAACACCACCATTTATGACACCAGTTGCATTAGTATCAATTATTTTAGCAGTTAGTGCTGGTAATGCAGTCGTTAATGTTTCCACCCATTCTTCCAATGGTGCCGCAAAGTCATCATCAGTATCTAGTAGCATGGTCTCATCATCAAGCGTTAAGTCTTCGGTTAGTTCGTCAGATGATTCTGCTAGTGTTTCGAATGAGTCGGATGTGACCGATGAAGATTCAATTGCCGATGATACATCGGTCAGTTCAGCATCGAAATCATCATCAAGCAACTCGAGTGAGTCAACTGATGAGGCGTCTACTGATAGCACCACCGATGGGACGACTGATGATGCAACCAATAATGATACAGATAATACGACCGGTAACACCACCGATGATAATACAGCTGGGACAAATAATAACACGACCGGAAATACAACCAATGACAATGCTGCACAAGGAGGGACTAATTAATGTTATCGATATTAGATTTACTTAATCATTATCTTGGTTTCTTCAACGTCAATGCTCGTTGGAAGGGACAGATGTATACGATCCTAGCTGGTGTTGGTAATTTTTATATTTTATATTTAGCGGTTCGGCATATTCAAAACGGTGCCTACTTACGAGGCGTGTTGCTGGCGTTAGGATTTTTGTTTATTCTTTATTGCGTTGTTTTAAATATTATTTACTATTACACGCAGAAAACAGTGAAGTGGGATATTTCACCAAAGCTTGAGAAAGTTTTGGGTGGTCCCCAAGCAGCGAAAACAACAGATGGTCAGGCAATGCCTTATGTCCCAGCCAATGGTCTTTATGATAAGCAACAAGTTCTACCTGCAACTGCCGTTTCAGATGATGATATGGCTGCCGAGCTAAATAAAGTTGTTGATCAATTACGTGAAGGTGGCCTGATTAGTGAAAATTATGGTGGCTTATCAGAGAAAGAACAGTTAGCTTTTCTAGCTACTGGACAACAAACCATTTTTGCTAACCATCCAGGTACACCATTACCTTATTTCCGATTGGAAGAAGAACGTGGTGGTTTGTCGATTTATGGTGGGATGAATGAGATGCTGGCGTCACGTTTGGCACGGATTCAAACAGTTGGTTTGCAACCAGTTGACTTAGCATTAGAATCATACAATTTATATATTGCATCAGTTGTCGTGACTGGTGGACCAGGGAAGGCTCGTGGTCGTCATGATTTAATGCCGGTGGAAAAGCCTTATGGATTAGCAGTTGAGTTAGCATATACAAAAAAATAGATAATCGCACATAATTGAGTATTCGTTCATGTCAACAAACTTAACAATATGTTTGACAATTAAGATAAACTCAGATTATTATTAAATTAGCGACCCGTCACGAATAAAATCGCGGCGGGTTATTTTTATATACGGGATAATTTTTTAAGGATAAATTATCCATAAGGAGGAACCACTATGTCGATGATCGAATTCAAAGATGTCAACAAGTTTTATGGTGATTTTCATGCGTTGACGGATATCAATTTAAAGGTAGAAGCTGGGGAAACGGTTGTTTTGATTGGACCTTCAGGTTCAGGAAAATCAACATTGATTCGTACGATTAATGGTTTGGAACCAGTTCAGGGCGGACAATTAATTGTAAATGGGCAGGATTTAGCTAATCCTAAGACAGATATGAACCGTACGAGAAAGAATGTGGGGATGGTTTTCCAACATTTTAATTTGTATGCAAACAAATCAGTTTTAGAAAACATCATGTTAGCACCACGATTAGTGTTGCATCGTGATGAAGAAGAAAATAAGAAAGTTGCCATGGAGTTGCTTGACCGTGTTGGCTTAGCTGACCAAGCTGAAAAGTCACCATCAGCTCTGTCTGGTGGACAACAACAACGTATTGCGATTGCGCGTTCATTAGCAATGAAGCCAAAAGCATTGCTATTTGATGAGCCAACATCGGCTTTGGATCCTGAGATGATCACTGGTGTCTTGCAAATTATTCAAGATATTGTGGGTGATTCATCAATGACGACTTTAGTTGTGACTCACGAAATGGGCTTCGCTAAGGAAGTTGCCGACCGTGTTATTTTCATGGATAAAGGGAAAATCCTTGAAGATTCACCAACTAAAGAGTTCTTTTCTAACCCAAAGGAGCCACGTGCACGGGAATTCCTATCGCAAATTATTCGTTAAGGAGGCGCAACATGAAAAGTAGATTTCAAGTTGTTATGAAGACAGTTCTTGCAGCTGCTGCAGTCACCTTGTTTGCTGGGGCAACCGGAGAAACAGTCATTCACGCAGACAACGTTAAAAATGAGACATATGATCGGGTGATGAAAACTGATCGTATGAACTGGGGTGTCAAGGGCGATACGAAATTGATGGGGCTAATGAATATCAAGTCGGGTAAGCTTGAAGGATTTGATGTTGATATGGCCAAGGAAGTTACGAAGCGTATCAATCCTGATGCAAAAGTCGAGTATACGCAGATTACTTCTGGTACGCGTGTACCTATGCTACTAAACGGTAACATCGATGCTATTATTGCGACGATGTCTGTTACACCAGACCGACAAAAAGTTGTTGATTTTTCAGACCCTTATTTTGATGCTGGGCAGTCAATTATGGTTAAAAGTTCAAGCAAGTACCATAATGTGAAGGAATTGAATACACCTAAGGCCCATGTGTTGGCTGTGCAAGGTTCGACTTCAATTGATGAAATTAAAGACTTTGCGCCAAAGGCTAAAGTTGTTGGGTTGCAAGATTACGCAACGGCATTAACTGCTTTAAAGGCAGGTCAAGGTGATGCGTTAACGACTGATAATGGTATTTTATATGGTATGGTTGCTGGTTCTAAAAACTTAGAAGTTCGTGGTGGTACCTTCACTAATGAGCCTTACGGTGTGGCGATGCAAAAGAAAAATCCTAAGTTAGTCAAAGCCGTGAATAAGGCAATTAAGGATATTAAGTCAGACGGTACTTATGCTAAGATGGTCCAGAAATGGTTCGGTAACATTAAGGGAATGGATTGGAAGGAGTTGGCTAAATAATGATCTCACTATTTCAATCACATGCTAGTGAATTTTTGACGGGATTCGGCTGGACAATTGCTTCATCAGTCCTAGCGCTGATTGGTTCGCTTATTTTAGGAACAGCTTTCGCACTACTAGAAGTTATTCCGAACAAGCTAGCTAATATTATCGGTCGTATCTATATTGAAGTTGTTAGAAATATTCCATTGTTGGTTATTACGATGTTTTTCTACGTTGTTATTGCTAACATTATTAAAATTAGTGGTTTTGCGGCCGGAACGTTTGGTTTAACGTTATATACTTCAGCTTTTATTGCTGAAACGGTTCGAGCAGGTATTAATGCAGTGCCAAAGGGCCAACTAGAAGGGGCGATGTCAAACGGTCTTTCTTGGTGGCAAGCAATGCGTTACATTGTTCTACCACAGGCATTTAAGTTGGTTATTCCACCACTAGGTAATCAATTTATTAATTTGATTAAAAACTCATCAGTGCTTGCATTCGTTGCTGGGCTGGATTTGATGTACCAAGCAAATCAGATTTCACAAACGACATTTGATACATTTGGTCCATTTATCATTGTTGGTATATTCTATCTTATCCTAACAATGCCAATGAGTTATTATATGCGTTATTTGGAAAACAGACTTGAAAAGAATGGAGGTCGCGCATGAGTGGATTCTTTTCAGCATTTTCGTGGGTGAATATGCGCTTCTTGATGATGGGGCTAGGTGTGACTATCCAAGTTGCGGTAGTCTCAATTGTCTTGAGTTTCATTATTGGATCAGTGTTGGGTGTGATTAGATATGTCAAAATTCCTTATTTTTCACAAATTGTGGGATTTATTATCGACTTAATTCGTAATTTACCATTACTATTAATTATCTTTTTCACCTATTTTGCTTTGCCAAAGGTTGGTATTCACTTTGGTGTTGTCACGTCAACTATCTTCGCCTTGACGATTTTTGAGTCAGCGATGTTGGCTGAGATTATTCGTTCAGGTATTTTGGCAGTTCCTAAGGGACAGCTCGAAGGTGCCTTATCAAATGGATTAAACTTCAAACAAGCTTTGTGGCACATTATTTTGCCACAAGCATATAAGAAGATGATTCCACCAATCGTTTCACAATTTGTTTCTTTGATTAAGGATACATCACTAGCAACCATTATTATGTTGCCGGAGGTTACTTATCGTGCCCAAATTGTGTACGCACAAGAACCAAGTGCAATCATTTCAATGTTCTGTGCATTGGCAGTGATTTACTTTATCTTGAACTTTATTATTTCAAAGATTGGTGACCTATTAGATCGTCGTATGACGGCCTAGAGTTATCATTAATACAAAGAGAGCGAGACAAAAGTCGCTTTGAAGCCGGTGTGTAACGTTGTTTGCGTCACATTGAGGCTTCAGACTTTTGGAACGCGTTTATGCTATAAAATTTATAGCCTTGTAATTAAAACATTTTTAATACAAAGTGATTGAGACATTTATTTTGTCCCAATCACTTTTTTTATTGAAAAAATGAGAAAACGATGAACTGATTATGAGAGATAATTGCAGGCGTTACTCTGGGGAGTTGTTGTTATA
>OMJG01000635.1_pt1 | contig 25011 bp, 31 predicted proteins | sample 1646431 | NCBI WGS metagenome assembly OMJG01 (sample SAMN03771674, study PRJEB25209) | food metagenome | isolation source: Cotija cheese | place: Mexico:Jalisco,Michoacan | collected 2011-12-12
TGAAGTCGAAGGTACAGTCGTCGAAACTTTGCCGAATGCAATGTTTAAAGTTGAATTAGAAAATGGCCATGTTATTTTGGCTCACGTGTCAGGAAAGATCAGAATGCATTACATTCGTATTTTACCTGGTGACAAAGTAACTGTTGAGTTATCTCCATATGATTTAACTCGCGGTCGTATTACTTACCGCTTTAAATAATTGTACTCCGTAAAATTCAAGGAGGTATAATCATGAAAGTAAGACCATCAGTAAAACCAATTTGTGAAAAATGCAAAATAATTCGTCGTAAAGGTCGAGTTATGGTTATCTGTGAAAACCCAAAACATAAACAACGTCAAGGATAAAGGAGGTGTAACGAATAATGGCTCGTATTGCAGGTGTAGATATTCCTCGTGATAAACGTGTTGTTATTTCGCTTACTTACATTTACGGTATTGGAAAGAAAACTTCTCAAGAAATCTTAAAAGAAGCAGGAGTTTCTGAAGATATTCGTGTGCGCGATTTAACTAACGAACAAACTGATAGCATCCGTGCTGCAGTAGATAAATTAAAAGTTGAAGGTGACTTACGTCGTGAAGTGAACTTAAACATCAAACGTTTGATGGAAATTGGTTCATACAGAGGTATGCGTCATCGTCGTGGTTTGCCAACTCGTGGTCAAAACACAAAAAACAATGCTCGTACTAGAAAAGGACCAGCTCGTTCAATCGCTGGTAAGAAAAAATAAGATTAGAGTGAAGGAGGTTTAAAGCTTCATGGTAGCAAAAAAAGTTTCAAGAAAACGCCGAGTGAAAAAAAATATTGAAGCAGGTGTGGCACATATCCACTCTACTTTCAATAATACAATCGTAATGTTAACTGACGTACATGGAAATGCCATTGCATGGTCATCTGCAGGTTCATTAGGATTTAAAGGTAGTAAAAAAGCAACTCCATTCGCAGCTCAAATGGCAGCTGAAACTGCAGCAAAAGCAGCTATGGAACATGGCTTGAAAACTGTTGACGTAACTGTAAAAGGACCTGGTTCTGGTCGTGAAGCAGCTATTCGTTCATTACAAGCAACAGGATTAGAAGTGACAGCAATTCGTGACGTTACTCCAGTTCCACATAATGGATGTCGCCCTCCAAAACGCCGTCGTGTTTAGTGAGAGTTTATTCATTGGATAGGAATTATAGCGACATTGAACAAGACACTTTCGTTTTGAAAGGGGTATAGACAAGAATGATTGAATTTGAGAAACCAAGAATCACAAAAATCGATGAAGATAGAGATTATGGCAAGTTCGTCATCGAACCACTTGAAAGAGGATATGGTACGACTTTAGGTAACTCTTTGCGCCGTATTTTATTATCGTCTCTACCAGGGGCTGCCATCACTAATTTACAAATCGATGGTGTGTTGCATGAATTTTCAACTGTCAAAGGTGTACGTGAGGATGTCACTCAAATTATTCTAAATATCAAGGGACTTGCTTTAAAGCTTTATGCTGATGAAGAAAAGACACTTGAAATTGATATAACTGGCCCAGCTGACGTGACTGCTGGAGATATTCTTACTGACAGTGATGTTGAAATTATGAATAAAGATTTATTCATTTGTAGCGTTGCTGAAGGTGCGACTTTCCGTGCAAGCTTAACTGTTAAGCCAGGACGTGGTTATGTACAAGCAGAAGAAAATAAAAGTGAAGATATGCCTATTGGTGTATTACCAGTGGACTCTATCTACACGCCAGTTAATCGTGTAAACTACCAAGTAGAAAATACACGTGTTGGGCGTCGTGATGATTACGACAAACTAACTTTAGATGTCTGGACAGATGGATCTATCGCTCCACAAGAAGCTATCAGTTTATCTGCTAAAATCTTGACTGAGCATTTAGATATTTTTGTTAACTTGACTGATGAAGCAAAAAATGCTGAAATCATGATTGAAAAAGAAGAAACACAAAAAGAAAAAATGTTAGAAACAACAATCGAAGAGCTTGATTTATCTGTTCGTTCTTATAACTGTTTGAAACGCGCAGGCATCAACACTTTACAAGAATTGACCAATAAATCAGAAGCAGAAATGATTAAAGTTCGTAATTTAGGACGTAAATCACTTGAAGAAGTTAAAGCTAAACTAGCCGATCTTTCTTTAGGATTACGCCAAGAGGACTAATCTAAACCGATTAAAGGAGGGAACACGACGTGAGTTATCGTAAATTAGGTCGCACAAGCAGCCAACGAAAAGCAATGTTACGTGATTTAACAACTGATTTAATTATCAATGAACGCATTGAGACAACTGAAGCTCGTGCAAAAGAAATCCGTTCAACAACTGAAAAAATGATTACTTTAGGTAAACGTGGGGATCTTCATGCTCGTCGTCAAGCAGCAGCATTCGTAAGAAATGAATACTTAGATGCTCGTTTAGACGAAAAAGAAGAAACTATCATTGAAGAAAGTGCTTTACAAAAATTATTCAATGACTTAGGACCTCGTTATGCTGACCGTCAAGGTGGTTACACACGTATCCTTAAAAAAGGACAACGCCGTGGAGACGCAGCACCAATGGTTATCATTGAACTTGTTTAATTTTGATAATTGCATCACTTTATAGATGATCTTTTTAGAGTGTTATGATGTTGGAGAGTTTTCTCCGAGTCTAGCTCGGTGCAGTCCTCTGTCTCTTGTGATAGAGGACTTGCGCTCATCATATAAAGTGCTTTTTTTATATCATCATTTATGATAAATGGTTATTATACATAAAAATGTTTCTTTGTATCCTCAAAAAGTTTGAGTTTAGAAAGAAGCATTTTTTAAAAATTAAAATGACGTTATTTAAGGAAGGCAGTAAAATGAAAAATCCCTTAATTGAATTAAATAATATATCCTTCCAATATTATGGACAGGAACATAAAGCGTTAAATGATGTATCACTTACCATTAATAAAGGTGAATGGGTAGCGTTAATTGGTCATAATGGGTCAGGTAAATCTACTTTAGCAAAAACCATTAATGGTTTAATCTCACCGGAATCTGGCGAAATAAAAGTTAATGGAGAGTTGTTAACGGAAGAAAATATTTGGGACATTCGTAAAATGGTTGGGATGGTATTCCAAAATCCTGACAACCAATTTGTCGGCTCAACAGTTGAAGATGATGTGGCTTTTGGTTTAGAAAATCAAGGAATTCCTCGTGATGAAATGATTGTAAGAGTCAACAACGCGCTTGAGAGAGTTCGTATGTCTGATTTTAAGATAAAAGAGCCAGCTAGACTATCAGGTGGACAAAAGCAACGTGTTGCTATTGCAGGGGTGATTGCTTTAGCACCTGACGTGATTATTTTAGATGAGGCAACCTCCATGCTTGATCCACAAGGTAGACAAGATGTGATTGAAACGATTCGTGCATTGAAAGAAGAAACAAATTTAACAGTTATTTCGATTACACATGATATTGATGAAGCTGCTTATGCTAATCGTGTTCTTGTGATGAAGCAAGGTGAGATTATCCATGAAGGAACACCGGAGGAAATATTTTCTCATGGTGAGGCATTAATTGGGATGGGGTTAGATATACCATTTCCAGAAAAATTAAAAGCGTCATTGCGTAAAAAAGGAATTAATGTGCCAAATGAGTATTTGACAAGGGAAGGATTGGTGGAATGGCTATGGACATACGGTTTGAGAAAGTAGATTTTACATATCAACCTAATAGCCCATTTGAGCAACGTGTTTTGTTTGATATTAACTTAGACATTCCAAGTAATAGCTACAGTGCGATTGTTGGTCATACTGGTAGTGGGAAATCAACCTTGTTGCAACATTTGAATGCATTACTAAAACCAACAAGTGGGAAAGTATATATTGGAGACCGAGTGATTACTCCTGAGACTAGCAATAAAAATTTGAAGCCAATTCGTAAAAAAGTAGGAATTGTGTTCCAATTTCCTGAATCACAATTATTTGATGAAACAGTTACTTTGGATATAGCCTTTGGTCCGAAAAATTTTGGTGTGTCTGAAGAAGAAAGTGCACGTTTAGCTAGTGAGATGTTAGAGCTTGTTGGTCTAGATGATAGCTATCTTGAGCGCTCCCCATTTGATCTTTCAGGAGGACAAATGCGTCGTGTGGCGATAGCTGGTGTATTGGCTATGGAACCTGAAGTATTGATTTTAGACGAACCAACAGCTGGCCTTGATCCTAAGGGTAGAAAAGACATGATGGATATGTTTTATCGTCTACATAAGGAAAGAGGGATTGGCATTATCTTAGTGACGCATTTAATGGATGATGTGGCTGAGTATGCTGATTTTATGGTGGTTCTTGAAAAAGGAAAAATCCAAAAACAAGGACATCCACGTGATATTTTCAATGATGTAAAATGGTTACGTGAAAAACAATTAGGTGTTCCAACAGCGACAGAATTTGCTTTTGATTTAATGGCAAAGGGCATGGAATTTAGTCGCTTGCCACTAACCGCAGAAGAATTATCTGAAGAGCTTTTACCGATACTTGAGAAAAGGCAGGTGCTTTCAGATGATGAATAAATTGATTTTAGGTCGATACATACCAGGTAACTCAGTGGTTCATCGTATGGATCCTCGTGCCAAATTAATCGCTAGTTTTTACTTTATTGGGATTATCTTTATTTGTAATAACTTTTTATCATTTGGTGTGATGTTTGCTTTCACGCTATTTTGTATTTGGTTATCAAAGATTAAACTAAGTTTCTTTCTTAAAGGAGTGAAACCATTAATTTGGTTGATTTTATTTACAGTGGGACTCCAGGTACTCTTTACGCGTGGGGGACATGTGTACTTTGAGTGGGGTTGGATAAGCATTAGCCAATTCGGTTTGGTCAATGGGTTCTTTATCTTTACACGTTTTGTGTTGATTATTTTTATGTCGACACTTTTAACGCTAACCACACCCCCATTATCACTTTCAGATGCGATTGAGTATTTGCTTAGACCGTTGGAAAAAGTAAAATTTCCAGCGCATGAAATTTCATTGATGTTATCTATTGCGTTGCGTTTTGTGCCAACGTTGATGGATGAAACAGAAAAAATCATGAATGCGCAACGTGCTCGTGGGGTTGATTTTGGCGAAGGAAACTTAATGGATAAGATGAAAGCTATTGTGCCACTTCTGATTCCGTTATTTGTAAGTAGTTTTAACCGAGCTGAAGAATTAGCGATTGCGATGGAAGCACGTGGTTATCGTGGTGGCGAAGGTCGTACGAAATATCGTGTTCTAAACTGGAATAAAACCGATACACTAGCTATGTTGTCATTTGTCGTATTGACGATTGTACTGGTACTAGTTAGAAATTAAGACATTAAAAGCGAGGACTTGTGCCTCGTTTTTTCATTGGAAAAAATAAAGGAGATAAAGTGAATGACAAGATATAAAGCCATTATTAGTTATGATGGAACAAACTATGCGGGATTTCAGATTCAACCTAATGCTATGACCATCCAAGAGGTCATAGAAGCCACTCTAAAGCGATTAAACAGTGGAAAGCCTGTGACAATCCATCCGTCTGGTAGAACGGACTCAGGGGTTCATGCAGTCGGTCAGGTGATACATTTTGATTTGCCACAAAAACGAGACGTTGAAAAATTACGTTTTGCACTGGATACTCAAACACCAGAGGATATTAGTATTTTATCGATGGAAGAAGTGACAGAAGATTTTCATGCGAGATACTTGGCGACAGGCAAAGAATACCACTATCATGTTGATACAGGTAAATCTCCCAATCCATTTAAACGATTGTACGCAGCACACTATCGTTATGAGCTTGATTTAGAGTCTATGAGGCGTGCCGCACGTTTTATTGAAGGAGAACATGACTTTAGCGTGTTTTGCGCGACAGGAAGTTCTGTGGAAGATAAAACACGAACTGTTTACAGTGTGACAATAGAAGAAGTTGGCGAAGATGAATTATTATTTATTTTTAAGGGAAATGGATTTCTATATAAAATGGTTCGCATGCTTGTCGGGACGTTATTAAAAATAGGGAATGGACAACTGCCAGAAGACGCTATACAACGTGCCCTAGCGAACCAAGACAAGAAAATGATAGGACCAACTGCTCAACCTAAGGGGTTATTTTTAATGAAAGTCGATTATAACGGCGAGAAAAAGTGTCATAAATAATGTGAATTTTGTTGACATATCAACAAAATAAGGATAATATGGTTAGTGGTATTGTTTGCCCCACGATGAGCCCCGGAAACTTATTGTGTTATGTCAAACAACAGAAGAAAATTGGAGGAAAAACACCCATGCGTACAACATATATGGCCAAAAATGGCGAAGTAGATCGTAAATGGTATGTAGTGGATGCAACAGATGTTCCTTTAGGACGTCTATCAACAGTTGTAGCATCTATCTTACGTGGAAAAAATAAACCAACATTCACACCACATGTGGATACTGGTGATTATGTAATTGTAATTAATGCTGATAAAGTAAAATTAACTGGTAAAAAAGCAACTGACAAAGTATATTACCGTCACAGCCAACATCCAGGTGGTTTGAAATCTATCACTGCTGGTGAACTACGTGATAAAAACTCTCGTCGTTTAGTTGAAAATTCTATCAAAGGTATGTTACCAAAGAATACTTTAGGACGTAAACAATGGTCTAAATTATTCGTTTATGGTGGAAGCGAACATCAACAACAAGCTCAAAAACCAGAAGTATTAGACATTACAAACCTAATTTAAGGAGGAAAATAGATTGGCTAAAGTACAATATATCGGCACAGGCCGTCGTAAAAAATCTGTTGCTCGCGTACGCTTAGTACCTGGAACAGGTAAAGTAGTTATGAACAACAAAGACATCGAAGAATATATTCCACATGCTGATTTACGTGAAGTAATTATGCAACCTCTTGTTTTAACTGAAACAAAAGGCGCATATGACGTTTTCGTAAACGTTAATGGTGGTGGATATGCAGGACAATCTGGCGCGACTCGTCATGGTATTGCTCGTGCATTATTACAAGTAGATCCTGACTTCCGTGGAGCTCTTAAACGTGAAGGATTATTAACACGTGACGCTCGTATGGTTGAACGTAAAAAACCAGGTCTTAAAAAAGCTCGTAAAGCATCTCAATTCTCAAAACGTTAATTCGTTTTTATACAGAATATCAAAGCACTCTCCAATTTGGAGGGTGTTTTTTTGGATATACAGTTTTTATGCACTATATTTTTAAAAATACACTCAAAAATGTCATAAGGTCACTTGTTCTGATAATAAAATCCAAGTAAACTTAATCTAAGTTAAAACTAAAAAGTAATACTTAATCAACTTGAAAATTAAGGAGAACAATGATGGAAACTATTTATTTGGCAGGAGGTTGTCTTTGGGGTGTGCAGGCATATGTCAAGACGTTACCTGGCGTGATTGATACTGAAGCAGGAAGGGCAAATGGTCGGACGAATACGTTAGATGGCGAATACGATGGCTATGCTGAATGCGTCAAAACAATTTTTGATCCACAGGTAATAACTGTTACTCAGTTAGTGGAGCATCTGTTTGAAGTGATTGATCCATATAGTATCAATAAACAAGGAATTGATGAGGGAGAAAAGTATAGAACAGGTATTTACAGTGAAACAACGGCACATTTAAATGAGGCATCTTGTTATATAAATAATCGACAAGATAGAGATGACATAGTTGTTGAAGTAAAACCTCTTACTAACTATGTCAAGAGTGCAGAGGAGCATCAGGATCGATTGGATAGATGTCCTGATGATTATTGTCATATACCTAAAGACTTATTATTAAAGTATAAATATTAGTAATTGAATGTTGTGTTACAACACTTTCTATTTTGGAGAGTGTTTTTATTTTACTAATTAAAAGTAAGTCTAATCAGTTTACTTTTTGTAAGTAATATTATATGATAATGCCAAGTGAGAGAGATATCTTTTTTTAATCATTTTTATCTCGAATTCGAAATAAATGGTAGAGGTGATGACCATGAATCAAACAGAGCAATCGTTAAATACATTTATTCAACTGATACGGGCAAGTAATAAATTGGAAAAAATCGTCAGACAAGATGTCACGCAGTATCAATTAAATATAACCGAATTTGCGGTGATGGAGTTGCTTTTTCACAAAGGAAAACAGACAATCCAAGTGATTAAAGAGAAAATTTTGATAGCTAGTAGTAGTACGACATATGTTATTGACCAATTAGAGAAAAAGGGATTTGTCACAAGGCAAACCAATATTAACGATAAGCGAGTAACGTTTGTTGTATTAACAGAGCGTGGGACACTACTCATGAAAGAAATTTTTCCTAAACATGCTAAAACCATTACCGATTCAATGTCATGTTTAGAACCAAATGAATTAGAACAACTATTAAAGTTATTAGCCAAATTAAATAGGTCACTAGGAAAATAGTGACATCAGGAGGAATTGGGAATGAATGAACAAGATAAATTATTAGGCATTCACCACATAACAGCAATGACAAGTGATGCTAAAAAAAATTATGACTTTTTCACTAATATATTAGGTATGAGACTAGTTAAAAAGACGGTTAATCAAGATGATATTTATACTTACCATACTTATTTTGCAGATGATTATGGGACACCAGGTACCACGATGACGTTTTTTGACTTTCCTAATAATCCAAAAGGTATAAGAGGTACTAATGCTATCACGCGTATAGGGTTTAGAGTTCCTACTGATGCCGCATTAGAATACTATAAAGAACGATTTTATGAATTTAATGTAGATCATGATGATATTTTAGAAGAATTTGGTGTAAAAGTATTGTCATTTAGAGATGAGGATGGTCAGCGTTATCAATTAATATCAGATGAAAATAATTATGGCGTAGCGGCTGGAACTGCTTGGAAAAATGGTCCAGTACCTGAAGAATATGCCATATATGGTTTAGGTACAACAGAGATAACAGTTAGTTACTTTAAAGAGTTTAAATCCTTAATGGAGACCATATTCTCGTTTAAAGAAATTACTCATGAGGGAAATCGATATTTGATGGAAGTTGGTGAAGGGGGCAATGGGACACGGATTATTTTAGTTGAAGAGACTCAATTACCTGATGCTAGACAAGGATACGGAGAAGTGCATCATTTGGCCTTTCGTTTGAAACATCGTGCGTCTTTACAAGTATGGAAAGAGTTATTTGATCAGCTAGGATTACCTAATTCGGGTTATGTGAATCGTTTTTATTTTGAATCACTTTATGTCAGAGTAGGGCATATTTTAATAGAACTTGCAACAGACGAACCTGGATTTATGGAAGATGAGCCTTATGACACATTAGGAGAAACATTATCACTACCCCCATTTTTAGAAAAAAAACGTGAATATATAGAAAGTGTTATCAAACCATTTAATACAAAAAGATAGAGGTGTTTAGATATGGAATCTATTAATAGAATACATCATATTTCTGCTATTGTTGGAAATCCTAAAGAAAATGTGAGATTTTACGAAACGATATTGGGACTTAGACTGGTTAAACAAACAGTTAATTTTGATGACCCACAAACGTACCATTTATATTTTGGTAATGAACAAGCTGAACCGGAGACTATCATAACTTTTTTCACATGGGATACAACCAGTCGAGGGCGTGTTGGTAGTGGACAAGTTGGTCGCATTGCGTTTCGAGTTCCTAAAGGTAGTCTCGCTTATTGGAATGAACGTCTTACTTCTTTTAATGTTTCCTTTGAGATAAGTCAATTATTTGGAAAAGCGACACTATTATTTAATGACTCTCATGGTTTAGATATAGCTTTGGTAGAAGGTGAAGAAATGAACGGATACCAAATTATGGGATTTTATGGCGCAGTATTGTTATCTAGCCAACCTAAAGATACGATGCAAACATTAAGAGATGATTTAGGGTTGAGTGTAGTATCCGAAGATAGTGATGCCTATCATGCTGAAACAATAGGTAAAGAAAAACATCATATTGTTATTCCAAAAGAAAGATTACCACGCGGACGTTTTGGAGTAGGTACTGTTCACCATATTGCCTGGTCAGTTCCGGATGATAAGACACATCGCATATGGCAAGATTATTTATATGACGAAAAATATCAGGTAACAGAGATAAAAGATAGACAGTATTTTAAAGCCATTTACTTTATTGAAAAAGGAAATATCGTGTTTGAATTAGCAACGGATAAACCAGGGTTTACCATTAATGAGTCTTTAGACCATCTAGGTGAAAAGCTAATGTTACCGCCACAATATGAGCATATGCGATCACAATTAGAGAAAAGTCTATTGCCAATTCGATAGGAGGAAAAGAGATGTTATCACTAAATCCAAACACCATGAGTGAACGAGAAAATTATAAAATGCTGATTGGCTCAATCATTCCTAGACCGGTCGCAGTTGTTACGAGTCTAGCGAAGGATGGAACACTAAATATTGCACCATTTAGTTATTTTAATATTGTAACCTCTAATCCACCGATTATTTCGCTATCGATTCAACGACAAAATGGTCAGATGAAAGATACAGCACATCATATTGTGACAAGTAAGGAAGCTGTGGTACATATAGCTGAAGAGTCCTATATCAAAGATATTAATCAGACTGCTACTAGTTGTAGCACAGAGGAGAGCGAGTTGAGCTTGACGAATTTTACATTAAATCAAGCTAAAAGTATATCAGTACCAATGTTGTCAGAGCTTCAAGTCAAGATGGAAGTAACGTTGTATCAACATATTGAAATAAAAGATGACCATCAAGTGACAGCTGATTTATTGTTATTATCAGTTAATTATTATCATATTGATGATACATTATACGATCATGGTAGAATTGATTTTAAAAAGTTACGTCCAATGAGTCGTCTTGCAGGAAATGATTATGCCAAAATAGGAGAGGTCATCACAATTGAACGACCGGTTTAAGGGGGATAAATACGATGAATTATACGATTAAATATGGCGGTAAGGAACAGCCGGTTTTAATACTATTACACGGAACAGGTGGAAATGAATCATCTTTATTGGATGTTGGTAAAGACTTAATGTCAGATGCGACATTAATAGGTATTAGAGGAGAAGTATTGGAACAAGGTCAGTCTCGCTTTTTTAGTCGAGTAAGTGACGGTGTTTATGATGAAGTAGATTTAGAAATGCGTGCAAACAACTTACATAGGTTTATTAGTGAGCTTTTGCAAAAGAGTCAGTTAACTAATCAAGAGATTGTCTTAGTTGGTTATTCTAATGGTGCAAATATCGCTATTAAGTTATTGCTTAACTACCCTGATAAGTATCAAAGAGCAGTATTATTTCATCCAATGTACCCAATAGACGTTTTAGAGGATCATGATTTAAGTCAAACAGAATTATTTGTCACATTAGGAACACAAGATAGTATTGTTCCCATTGAGGAAAGTCAACGAGTTTTGACTTTATTTCGAAGATTTCATGCGAATATCCTATCAGAGTGGACATTAACGCATCAATTGACCTATTTAGAAGTTGAAAAAGCCAAAAAATGGTTGCATCGAATAATAAAACAAAACGAGTATGAATAATCATGCTCGTTTTTATAGTAGTGAAGGATTAATATAGTGAATTGTTTTATTCTAATTATATTGATTCACATAGTTATCATACCAAAAGTGTTTCGCGATTTTTTGTCCTTGGTCGATTTTTGCCCATTGTTGTTCTTGGGTTAATTCATTTCCACAATCACATGAAGCAAATCCACATTGATGAGAGAGTAATAATCTTTCTTTTGGTAAAATGTGACTTGCTTTTTCGAGTAATTGATAGATTCTTGTTTCATCATCTAACGTAGCTGTTTTACTTGATAGCAAACCTAGTACAACCTCTACATCTTGTTTGTCTTTTAATACTTCCAATGCTGAAATATCTCCTGCACGCTCATCATCCCACTCTAAAAAGAAGCGATCATAATGTTGTTCACCTAAGAATTTTTTCGCAATCGTTTGGTAACTACCACCTGCAGCATGACGACTTTGATAATTTCCACGACAGTTATGTGTCCAAACTTTCAGTCCTAATGAATGACCAAAGTCAGTCACTTCATTGTTAATGGCGATAAATGTATCAGCTAAATCTTCTAAACTCTCATTTCCTTCAGCGAAGAAACTATCTTGATTATCTGAAGAAAATAGTGTCCATAAGCAATCATCAAATTGGACAATTTCACCACCAATTTCTTTAAACTCTGTTAGAAATTCTTTGTAGACTTTAATTAAGCCTTTTTTCAAATCATCTTGTGTTTTGTAAACTTGTCCATCACCATATAATCCATTAAATACTGTCAGTTCTGTAAAGGCATGAGCCGCTCCCCATACGGTTAATTTTGCTTGAGTATTGCCAGCGTCTTTTTTGACTTCTTTAAAAATTTTAATGAAATGGTGGTTTTTACCGCTTAAAGGAGCAGTGATACGAATTCCGATATCTTTACGTGTTTCAAAATGAGCGCCATCATGGTCTTTAAACGCATAACCGTGATCAGTGATAAAACGTTCGACACCACCTAATCCCCATAAGAAATCAAGATGCCATAATGCTTTTGAAAACTCTCCATCAGTCACAATATCAATCCCATGTTCAATCTGCTCTTTTACGACTTCTTTAATGGCTTTTGTTTCAACTTCTTGATAACCAGCAAAGTCTTCATAAAAAGGATAGGTAATATCGTCACGCGCCTCGATTTGTTCTTTGTATGCTAATAATTATTTTGGTCTTAGTAATGATCCAACTAATTGAAATTTTGATCGTGTCATAAATAATCCCTCCGTTTTTTAAGTATTGAACGTATTGTAACAACATTTATTAAAAATAGATAATATAGAATAATTTAGTGATATAATAGGTAAAAACTATAATCTAAGGAGGTCGCTATGCGCATCCAACAGTTAGAATACTTAGAAAAAATAGCGGAAACAGGTTCTATTAATGAAGCTGCTAAGCAGTTGTTTATCAGTCAACCAAGCTTATCACAAGCGATGAAAGAACTAGAAAAAGAGTATAATATTCAATTGTTTTACCGTAGTAAGCTAGGGATTACCTTAACGAGTGAAGGGCGCGAGTTTATGAATTATTCTCGTATGGTGCTTGACCAAGTGAATTTGTTGAATGGACGGTTTAAACAAGATACAGCCCGTAAGAGAACATTTAGTGTATCTGCACAACACTATGCGTTTGTTGTACACGCGTTTGTCGAATTGGTAAAAGAAGTCGGTAAAGATGAATATCACTTTACTTTACGAGAGACCATTACGGAAAATGCGTTAAATGATGTTCAGACATTTCGTAGTGAGCTAGGTGTGATTTATTTGAATGACTTTAATAAGACAGTGTTAAAGCGATTGATTTCAGAAAAAGATTTGATGTTTGTGCCACTTTTTGATGCCAAACCCCATGTGTTTGTTGGACGTGATAATCCATTAACTAAAAAATCGCGATTATCTTTAGAAGATTTGGAAGAATATCCCTATTTATCCTATGAACAAGGAGAAACAAACTCATTTTATTTTTCTGAAGAGATACTTAGTACACTCCCACATAAAAAGCATATTCAAATTAGTGACCGGGCAACGATTTTTAATCTAATGATTGGGTTGAATGGATATACGATTAGTTCCGGAATCATCAGTAGCGAGCTAAATGATGAAAAGATAGTAGCGATTCCACTTGATGTGGATGAAACGATGACGTTAGGGTATTTACGTCATAAAAAAATTGAGTTAAGTCAAGTGGCGCAAACCTATATTGAGTTGTTAAAACAACACATAAGACATTTTGGTTTCGATGTGTATGAATAATTATAAAAATTGTGTGAATAAAACGAAGGTATGTTAGACTATTAACCATTAATTAGGAGGAATGAGAATGAAAAAGAGAGGGATTTTGTTAATTAATTTGGGGACACCAAAAGAAGCAACACCACAGGAAGTAAAAAAATACTTACGGGTATTTTTATCGGATAAACGAGTTATTAAGACGCATCCACTAATATGGCAACCTGTTTTACAAGGAATTATTTTAAATACGCGACCTAAAAAATCGGCTGAGTTATATCAATCCATCTGGACGAACGAAGGATTTCCGTTATTAAATTATACATTGGCTCAACGGGATAATGTGTCCAAGTTATTTCCTGATTGGGAAGTAGAGATAGGGATGTCTTATAGTGAGCCAAAAATCGAGCAAGCATTAGATAGTTTGCTTCAAAAAGGAGTAGAAGATTTAACGATTATACCAATGTATCCACAATATTCTGGTACAACAGTGGGATCCGTTTTTGATAATGTAATGCGATATTTTATTGGGACGGACAAGATTATCACGATGCGATTTATTCGCTCTTATTTTGATAATGAGTTATATATTTCCTATTATGCTGAAAAAATCAAAGAAAGCTTGTTGCATCATAAGGTTGATGCAGTCGTGTTATCTTATCATGGTATTCCAGTTTCATATGTATCAGATGGGGATACTTATCCCAAAGAGTGTGAGATAACGACGCAAAAAATCAAAGAAAAAGTTGGGGGTGATGTGTCGTTTATTCAGACTTATCAATCAAAATTTGGACCAAATGAATGGCTAACACCAGCAACAGATGTGACGTTAAAAGATTTACCAAATCAAGGGATAGAAAATGTACTAGTTGTCGCACCAGGGTTTGTGGTAGATTGTTTGGAAACTATAGAAGAATTAGAAGAAGAAAATAAAGGATACTTTTTAGAAAATGGTGGTAAGGAGTTTATTTATCTACCACCGTTTAATGCTGATATGGCTTTTTCGGAAGTTGTTAAAGACATAATAAACAAGTAATAGAAGGAGGTTATTTATGGGTGTAACATTTTCATATGCCGTACGCGAAGAGTTACCAAAAATTATAGATATATACAATCAAGCTGTACCAACACGTATTTCAACAGCTGATACATCTCCTGTAACTGTGGAATCGAAAATCATTTGGTTTGAGTCATATAATCAGACGACACGTCCAATATGGGTGATGAAAATAGAAAATAATATCGTAGGTTGGGTAGCCTTGGAAGATTTTTATGGAAGACCGGCATTTAAATCGACGGCTGAAATTAGCTTGTATATAGATGAAAACTATCAAGGACAAGGATTAGGACAGCAAGCATTAGATTGGGTATTTTCACAATTAGAGAACTGTGAAGTCACAAATATCATGGCATATGTATTTCATCATAATGAAGCCAGTCAAAAATTATTTTTTAAAAATGGGTTTGAACGTTGGGCACATTTACCTAGTATAGCCAATATGGATGATGAATTGTATAGTTTGGATATATTAGGGCGAATATTTAGTCATTGATAAATAATAAAAATCGCATGGGTTTGATCCACCATACGATTTTTATGAATTGGGTTGTCATTGATGGTATGAGCCCTATTGTGAGTGTTATTATACTTGTAAGAATACGGTTTATTTAAGAATAGTAGTTACTCCACTTTAAAAGGCTTTCCAAATTCTTGTGCTAAATCAATAATTTTTTGATTGAACGTTGTCTGAAATGTATTAGATTGATGAATGTGTTTATTTACTATAAGACTTATGTAGATTTGTGGGGGTTGATCAATTTCAACTTTAACTAATCCTGAGTGATCTCGTACTAAAATATCACTTAAAAAGGCTATCATGTTTGTAGAGCTAGTTATAGAAAGTGCTGTTTGAATTTCTTTTGTGTAAATCGTCTGAATAGAATTTAAATGGTGAGAGCGAACCCAGTCATCAAAAATACGGTGGTGCATGTAACCTTTCTCAAGTGAAATAAACACATCTTCCTTACAAACTGTAGGGGAGATTTTTTTTTTGGTAGAAAGAGGATTGCTTTTTGAAACCCATAAAGCCATGTCTTCTTGTTTTAAAGGAATTTGGATGAGCGAGTTATCATTGAATGTTGGTTCATCACTTCCAATAATGGCAATGGGAACTTTACCAGTTTTGACGAGTTCTAGCATGGTATCTGAGCTTTCTTCTTCAATAAATTTCATTGAGGAAGAAAATTTCTCTAAATGAGGTAAAAGGTGGGATATAAAATACCCACCGATTGTTGGTAAGAAACCAAAATAGACGATTTGATGTTTAAAATCATGAATCTCTTCTTCAGCTTGTTCAACTGACTTTAAAATTTGATGAGAATAACGATATAAAATATCACCGGTTTCAGTCAAACTAAGCTTCTTGTGAATTCTTTTTCTATCAATTAGAATGGTATCTAGTTCGTTTTCTAATCGTTTTATAGCCATTGAAATAGATGGCTGAGAAACGTAAAAGTGTTCGGCTGTTGCTGTGAAGCTAAGTGTATGAGTTAAGTGATTAAAGTATAATAAATCTTTTAAATTCATGAGAAACCCCTTTCAAATATTGTGAAAAAACACTCATAAGTAAAATGTATATAAACGCTATTTACATAAGTAATATTTATAATACCATAAGCAAAAAATATTATCCAAAGAATGGTTCTCATGCTATATTAGTCTTTGTAAAACGTTTACAAAACGAAAGAGAGTTGATTTTTATGAAGCAAATTAAACAACTTTTTTGGATTTTTTTATTTTCATTAATAGGTGAAGTGATATCTGCTTTACTATCCCAATTAATCGCAATTCCCGGAAGTGTGATTGGTATGGTGCTATTATTCTGTGCTCTTCATTTCAAATGGATTAAGATGGATCAAGTCAATGAAGTGGGAACATGGTTAACAAATAATATGGGAATCTTTTTTGTCCCTGCCGGTGTTGGGTTGATGTCAAACTTTGGCGTGCTAGCCAATACATGGTGGCAATTACTTGTTATTATGGCGATTACCACCATGTTAATGATGGGGGTTGTTGGACGCATTGTCCAAGCTATTAAGTCCAAAGAATTGAAAGCGGGAACAAGTGCAACAGATTCTCTTGAAGAAATTGAGGTGGAAGTTGATGTTATCTAATGTGTTAGAAAGTCCGTTTTTATGGATTAGCTTGACAGTAGGCTTGTATTTATTAGCTGGACAATTAAAAGAGAAATGGCCAAAGAATCCCTTATTTACACCATTAGTATTTGCAATTGTCGCGCTTATTTTAATACTTGTTTTTATGGATATTCCACTAGACACTTATAAAAAAGGTGGACAGTTTTTAAGCCTCTTTGTCACACCAGCAACAGTGGCGTTAGCCATTAAGTTAGAACAAAATTTCGTGTATTTGAAAAAATATTATCCAGCGATTTTAACCGGGATTTTTAGCGGTGTTATTTTTCACACTGTGATGATTTATGCGTTTAGTTTGTTATTTGGATTTGAACGAGAGATGGGCGCAACATTGATACCAAAATCTATTACGACAGCGATTGCTGTGGGTGTATCGGATTCATTAGGAGGTATTGTCTCATTAACGGTTGCGGTAGTAGTATTTACAGGGGTTATTGGAGCCATGATGGGACCAACGATTTTTAAATGGTTTAACATCACAGACCCAGTGGCTCAAGGCGTCGCACTAGGTAGCTCATCTCATGCTATGGGAACAGCAAAAGCAATTGAACTGGGAGAGGTTCAAGGCGCAATGTCTGGCCTTTCAATCGTGGTAACAGGGTTAACGGTCGTAGCATTAGCACCATTTACTGTACCAGTCACCAATATTTTATTTTAATTAGAGAACAACACTTAAAAAAACGTTTAAAAAGGATGAAAAAACATGACAGAACAACAAACATATAACGCACCAACAATTGAGCAAGAAATCGACGTAATTAGTACATATAGATTAGAAGAAGCAGCAAGTAAAGTCGTTCCTAAAGGTGGATTTGACTACATTTCAGGTGGTTCAGGAAAAGAATTTACGCTACAACGTAATGACGAAGCATGGTTAAGTAAAGGGATTTTACCTCGTGTATTAGCTGGCGTCGAACACCCAGATACCTCAACAAAAATTTTCGAACATGACTTGAAAGTACCATTTATTATGGCTCCGATTGCAGCTCACGGATTAGCTCATGCAACAAAAGAAGCAGGAACAGCTAAAGGAATTTCAGAATTCGGTGGAACCATTATGTCAATTAGCGCTTATTCTGGTGCGACGTTTGAAGAAATTGATGCTGGTTTAAATGGTAATCCACGTTGGTTCCAAATCTATATGAGTAAAGACGAAGAGATGAATAAAAACATCCTAGATGAAGCAAAAGCAGATGGTGCAACAGCCATTATTTTAACAGCAGATGCAACATTGAGTGGTAACCGTGAACGTGACTTAGAAAATAAATTTGTTTACCCATTTGGTATGCCAATTGTTTCTCGTTACTTAACAGGTTCTGGAGAAAACATGTCACTAAATAACATTTACGCTCAATCAAAACAAAAAATTGAACCAGCCGATGTGAAGTTTATTGCGGAGTACTCTGGTTTACCAGTATTTGTTAAAGGAGTGCAAACACCAGAAGATGCTGTATTAGCAATTGGTGCTGGAGCAGCAGGTATTTGGGTATCAAATCACGGTGGACGTCAATTAGATAATGCGCCAGGCTCGTTTGAAGTGTTAGCTGACATTTCAGAAGCTGTAGCAGGACGTGTGCCAATCGTATTTGATAGTGGTGTTCGTCGTGGAGAGCATATCTTTAAAGCTCTAGCAAGTGGAGCAGATATCATTGCTCTAGGTCGTCCAGTATTATTTGGTTTGGCTTTAGGTGGATGGAAAGGTGTTAAATCTGTTTTAGAATACTTTGAAACAGACTTAAAACGTGTGATGCAATTAGCAGGAACACAAACAATTGAAGATGTCAAACATGCACGATTATATGATATGAAAAAATAGTATACGCACTTTAAACCATCTAACTAAGTTATATTAGGTAGATGGTTTTTTATTATTAAAATTTTATTTAGGTAGGTGTGTTTCAGTATAATGATAAGAGCTATTACTTTCATTTCTTTAAATCAGGAATATACGTTAACTAAATTAATGTTGTTGTTTTATTAATTTTATGATAGATGATAGGTTGAAATATATATATCAGACTTATGGTGTATTTATCTAGTGTAAATTCGGAAGGGAGTTTTCTGCTTTGCGTCTTTCTATCATTATTAGTATAATACCAAGTGACTTAGTAAAAGGATTTAGAACGGAGAAACTGATATGACAACCAATTTTTGGCAAGATTTACCAAAGCCATTTTTTATTTTAGCTCCGATGGAAGATGTGACGGATGTGGTATTTCGTCATGTGGTGAAAAAGGCAGGAGCACCAGATGTATTTTTTACCGAATTTACTAACTCGGATAGTTTTTGTCATCCGGATGGTAAAGAAAGTGTTCAAGGAAGATTAGTCTTTGAAGAAGACGAGCAACCTATTGTGGCACATATCTGGGGAGATAATCCAGAATATTTTAGACAGATGAGTAAAGAATTAAAAGAGATGGGATTTAAAGGCATTGATATTAATATGGGATGTCCGGTTCCTAATGTGGCCACACGAGGAAAAGGCAGTGGATTAATTTTACGTCCAGATGTAGCAGCTGAATTAATCGCCGCAGCAAAAGAAGGTGGACTACCAGTTAGTGTGAAAACACGTATAGGGTATCATTCGCAAGATGAGATGATTGATTGGTTGGCACATATTTTAAAACAAGACATCGCTAACTTGTCGATTCATTTAAGAACACGGGATGAAATGAGTAAAGTACCTGCTAAGTGGGAATTAATTCCAGAAATATTAGCATTAAGAGATGAGATTGCTCCTGATACACTCATTACCATTAATGGTGATGTGCTTGATCGACAGATGGGGCTTGAGTTAGTCGAAAAATATGGTGTGGATGGTGTCATGATAGGAAGAGGGATATTCAAAAATCCCTATGCCTTTGAGAAAGAACCTAAAAATCATTCAACAGAAGACTTATTAGGGCTATTGAGACTTCAATTAGACTTACAAGATGAGTATGCTAAACAAGTACCGCGTTCCATTGTTGGTTTGCATCGATTCTTTAAAATTTATGTTAAAGGCTTTCCAGGAGCCAGTGATTTACGTGTTAGTTTGATGAATACCAAATCAACAGATGAAGTACGTGCCTTATTGGATGCCTTTTTTCAAAAAGATAATTAAATAATCATTAAAAGACAGTGTTTCTTAACTTTAAGAAACACTGTCTTTTTTAAGTGTTTAGGTTGTTTAGGAAAAAAGAAAAGTGTTTAAACAGTATAATTTACCTAAAAGCCTTTTGTAACCGCATTCTATTGTTTTGAAAGTTGGCATCATACTTGCTTATATAAAAGTGAAGAGGTGAAAAGAATGGAGAGAAGTTATTTAATTGCCACACATGGCAAATTTGCTAGTGGGTTACAAAACTCGTTGAACATCTTAACAGGTAGTGGAGACAACGTCCAAGTAATAGATGCTTATGTCACGGATGATGATTACACACCGGAAGTTCAACAATTTATTCAAGAGGTTAGTGAAGATAGTCAGGGAATTGTATTCACAGATTTATATGGTGGAAGTGTGAATCAAAAAATCGCAGCAGAAATTATGACATCAGGGAAAGACAATATCATGTTGGTATCAAATTCAAATTTAGCTATTATTTTATCCATTATGTTCCATGAAAATACTGGCATATTGTCAAAAGAAGAGGTATTAGCTGCAATTCAAGAATCACAGGTTCAACTGGTTTCAACCACAATAGAAGAAGAGGACGATATTTTTTAGGAGGAGAAAAGATGATTACACAAATTAGAGTAGATGACCGATTAATCCATGGACAGGTAGCAGTTGTATGGACAAAAGAATTAAATGCCCCACTTTTAGTAGTAGCAAATGATGAGGCGGCAAAAAATCAAGTGATGCAAATGACATTAAAAATGGCTGTACCAAATGGGATGAAGTTGTTAGTTCGTTCAGTAGATGATGCGATTGAATTATTTAATGACCCTCGCGGGAAAGATAAACGCATGTTTGTGATTGTGAACTGTGTGTCTGATGCGAATAAAATTGCACAACACGTCGATGCTGTAGAAACAGTGAATGTGGCAAATGCGGGTCGTTTTGATAAATCAGATCCAAAAGACAAAACAACGATTTTTCCAAGCGTGTTACTTAATCCAGATGAATTAACGGCTGCCAAAGAATTATCAGAGTTAGAACAGGTGGATAGCTACAATCAAGTTTTACCGACTAATCCAAAATTAGAATTGAAAAAAGCATTGAAAAATGTTTAAGGGGGATAAAAAATGTTAATGCATGCACTTATGGCAGGACTTAGTGTGTTTATCTGTTTTGCTGGTAACTATTTAACAGGTCAAAGTATGTTGGAACGTCCGTTAGTTGTTGGACTGGTAACAGGGCTATTGATGGGAGATTTAAAAACAGGTGTTTTGATGGGAGCAGCACTTGAAGCCGTGTTTATGGGAAATGTGAATATTGGTGGCGTGATTTCTGCCGAACCAGTGACAGCAACAACCCTTGCGACAACATTCGCGATTATTGCAAACGTTGAACAAAAAGCGGCAATTACACTAGCCATTCCAATTGGGATGTTAGCAGCGTTTGTGGTGATGTTCTTGAAAAATGTTTTGATGAATATTTTTGCCCCAATGCTGGATCGTGTTGCACGTGAAAATAATCAACGAAAAATTGTGGCACTACATTATGGGACATGGATTTTCTATTACTTTATTATTGCCGCGATTTCATTTGTTGGGGTCCTACTTGGAAGTGAACCTGTTGCCGTTGTGGTAAACAACATTCCTCAAAATGTGATGAATGGTTTGAGTGCGGCAGGCGGCTTATTACCAGCTGTTGGGTTTGCGATGTTGATGAAATTGCTTTGGGACAATAAATTATCTGTCTTTTACTTATTAGGGTTTATTTTAACAGCTTACTTGAAATTACCAGCTGTTGCGGTGGCGGCTGTTGGAATTGTGATTTGTGTGATGATGGTTCAACGTGATGTACAAATGATGAATTTACCAACTACACAAGGAAAAGTTGCCAGTGGTGAAATGAGTAAAGAAGAAGAAGAGGAGGACTTTTTCGCATGAAACTAAAACAAGATATGTCAGTTGAAGATAAAAAAATGATGCGCTCAGTCTTTTGGCGTTCATGGACAATGAATGCCAGCCGTACAGGAGCGACACAATACCATGCGTTAGGCGTTATCTATACTTTACTTCCAGTCATCAATCGTTACTACAAAACAGAGGAAGAACGAGCAGACGCGATTGTCCGTCATACAACGTGGTTTAATGCTACCATGCATATTAATAACTTTATTATGGGTCTTGTGACTTCAATGGAAAAACAAAATAGTGAAGATGAGAATTTTGATGCAAGCTCAATTACTGCTGTTAAAGCATCATTGATGGGACCTTTATCAGGTATTGGCGATTCATTCTTTTGGGGTATTTTACGCGTCATTGCTGCAAGTATTGGGATTTCAATTGCCAGTACTGGATCAGTTATGGGAGCCATCGTTTTCTTAGCCCTTTACAATATTCCGGCTTTTATTATTCATTATTATGCTCTTTATACAGGTTATTCTGTTGGGGCCAACTTCATTCAAAAACTATATGAAAGTGGCGGTATGAAAATACTAACTAAAGCATCTAGTATGGTTGGTTTACTGATGATGGGAAGTATGACTGCTTCAACTGTAAAATTCAAAACGATTTTAGAAGTAACGGTTAGTGGATCTGATCCAATTAAAATTCAAGATTACTTAGATCAACTATTTGTAGGGATTGTGCCATTAACTGTGACATTGATTACGTTCTGGTTATTACGTAAAAAAGTAAATATCAATGTTGTGATGTTTGGCATTATGATTCTTGGAATTATTTTAGGGTTACTTGGTATTTGTTAATCAATTTATTACACAATACATAGGGTTTTGGTAATAAATCATGACACATTAATCAGGTAAACTATGCTAAAATTTAACAAGCAAAGCAACTGTGTGTCGTTATGTTATCGGTATGTAAGAGTGAAACGCATGGGCAATACGTGCCATGCGTTTTTTAGTATGTAGGAGGATTGGTAGAATGAAGGAGTCGACTAGAAGACATTTGCTTCAAGGTATAGGAGAAGAACAAGTTGGGATTACGACAACTGAATTAGCTAAAAAAATTGGGTTAAGTCGCTCAGTCACGAGTTTATATTTAAATGAGTTGGCCAAAGATAAAGAGGTTATTAAAAGTGACACATATCCAATCGTTTGGCGACTAACTAGTCACGAGTACCATACGTCACAAGATGTGTTCGAACAATTTATTGGCAGTAAAGGTAGTGCCAAATCTATGATAAAAATCTGTAAAGCTGCGATGTCTTATCCACCAAAAGGGCTACCTGTTTTAATTCATGGAAATAGTGGGGTAGGGAAAACTTATTTAGCACACTTGATTTTTGATTACCTTAATCAACAACAGGCGAATTGCTCAGATAATATCGTGGTATTTAACTGTGCGGATTACGCGAATAATCCTGAATTGTTGTCTTCCACCTTATTTGGTCATAAAAAAGGTGCTTATACAGGTGCTGACAAAGATAAAAAAGGGTTACTTAGTAAAGCAGACAACGGTATTTTATTTTTAGATGAAGTCCATCGTTTGTCATATGAAAATCAAGAAAAATTATTTCAGTTTATGGATTCAGGTCAGTTTCGCTTAATTGGGGAGGAAGATAAAATAGAAACAGCTAACGTTCGCTTGATTTTTGCGACAACAGAAGATCCTAAAGAGGTATTATTACCAACTTTCTTACGTCGTATCTCAGCTGTATTGGAGTTAGCAGATTATCATCTACGGCCATTACAAGAGCGAGAGACGATTTTAAGAGTTTTATTTTTAAAAGAAGCCAAATTGTTGAAAAAGGACATGATGATTGATCGTTTGATTTTTGATCACTTTTTACATGAAAAAATGTCAGGGAATATTGGACAATTAGCCAATAAGGTCAAGTTATATTGTGCTGATGCACTTCATTATCAAGAGGATCAAGACGTACTTTACATAGGGGATAATCATGATGATGTGGTGAAAGTGATTTATGATGAACCACTTAATCAACTAGTGGATGTGTCAACAGAGAGGGTAGAAAAACTAAATGTGCTACTACATTCCACGAGTGATGAATTAGAGTTACGAGAAACGCTACTGGGTTTTCCGCTATTCAAAGATGATTTTGGTGGAGAAACCTATGTTTTAAAACAAATTATAGAAAAAATACTTGCTAATACTAAACAAATAATGGGTAAAGTAGATAGTGTGACACCTTATCTTGAAAAACTAACTACATACCTATTACTAAAAGATTGTATCAAGTTTGATCATCAACCAATAAAATAAATGATTAGTATGGACTATCCACGTACGGCACTTTTTGCTAAAAAAATTACGTCTAAACTACCCGTTGAATATAAAAAAGAAGTAAGGCATGATAAGCAATTTCTTCTTTTATAGACCCTATTAAAGAAGAAATTGCTTATCATGCCTTACTTGTTGATCATGGTGATACGACAGCAAGTAGTATACAAGCGGTGTCCAATCAATTATGTGGCAATTATGTGTTTGACGCAATTAACATGCCACTTGATGCCTCCATTAAAGACATTGTATTAGAAGTGAAATCGTGGCTTTCTGAGCGAGATACTTCTGAAGGGGTCATTATGTTGGTAGACATGGGCTCCTTGGTTCACTTTTATAAAAGTTTAAAACCAGAGATTATGGGAGAATTATTGGTTGTTAATAATCTTACGACGTCATTTGCACTGGAAATTGGTCAACAACTACTGAATCATCACACCTTTTATGACATCACAAAAAATATTAAACAAAAATTTATTACAGATATTCAGTATTTTGAAGGATTTTCAAATGATCGCAATGTCATTATTTCAAGTATTTTGGGTTATGATATTGCCAAAAAACTGAAGAAATTATTCAAACCGTTTATTAATCCAGAAATAAAAATCATTGTGATGCATTTTAATGAATTACTCGATATTTTAGATCAG
>OMJG01000636.1_pt1 | contig 24997 bp, 17 predicted proteins | sample 1646431 | NCBI WGS metagenome assembly OMJG01 (sample SAMN03771674, study PRJEB25209) | food metagenome | isolation source: Cotija cheese | place: Mexico:Jalisco,Michoacan | collected 2011-12-12
TTGCACTAAAAGGACAGCAATTTCGTAAAAAAATCCGGGATTGCTGTCCTTTTAGTGCAGTTATCTTATTGGACCCTTACATTGGGTCTTTACATGCCGAAATGTGAAGAGCCGCTTAACGTCACTCATTACAGTTTGGCGGCAGCTTTGCGACGTGCGTTGGCGACGGCATACAGGCTGATGCCGGCGGCGACCGAGGCGTTGAGGGATTCCACCATATTGGTGATGGGGATTCCCGCAATCGCATCGCAATTCTCGCGAACCAAACGACTCAGTCCGCTTCCCTCGGAACCGAGCACGACCACCAGCGGATCCTTTTCGAAGCCCGTCTCGCCGACCATCGAGTCGCCGCCGCCATCGAGGCCAACGACGTAGTATCCGTTTTCCTTCAGGCCCTGAAGCGCCTTGGTGAGGTTCACCACACGGGCTACGGGCATGTGTGCCGCCGCGCCGGCGGAGACCTTCCACGCGGTTGACGTGACTGAAGCGCTGCGACGTTCCGGAAGTATCACGCCGGAGGCACCGAAAGCAGCTGCGGAGCGAATGACAGCACCGAGATTCTGCGGGTCGGTTACCCCATCGAGAGCGATGAACAGCGGCTGCGAAGCGATGCGTGCCGCAGGGGAGGCCGCCTCCATCGCGCGAGCGCGCTTTGCGGCCTGCTCGAGGAGCGTCTGGACCGATGAGTACTGGTACGGCTGTACCTTCAGCACCACGCCCTGATGGTTGCCGGAACGGGCGATGCGGTCCATCTCCAGACGGTCTGCTTCGAGCAGATGCAAGCCCGCGCTGCCCGCCAGCTTGACGATTTCGCGAGTCCGGTCATCGTGCTCGATGCGGGTCGCAAGATACAGCTGAACCGATGGGACGCCCACCCTGAGAGCCTCGAGCACCGCGTTGCGCCCGATGACGAGATCGTCCGTGTCGGATGAGAATTTCGCCACGCGCCTTCGTGCCGCCAGCCTTGGATCGGATGCCTTGCGGCGTTCCGCAGTCTTCTTGGCCTTGTACGCTTTGTGATATACGCGGTCCTCCGCTTTCGGGGTCGGACCTTTACCGCGGAGCTTGCTGCGGTGTTTACCGCCCGAACCTTTTGTCGGGCCCTTTTTCATTGCCATACCCCCATTCTCTCATTAGTGGCGGATAGCGGCGAAGCGATTCGGGAAGGTCGGGGGAACCGTTCTTCAGCAGCTCGTGGTAACTGAAAAGTGATAGCAAGTAGGTATTTCTGTAATCGGTCGGCAGGATATTTGTCGAACATATGATTTTCCTAGCGCTGAGAGACCATGTCAGCAAGCAGTGATGTGTAATAATAGACCTGCTAAGGACCGATGCATAAGCGTCGGCCACACAACCGCGCAGTCCGGGTCGGCGTTTCCGCGTAGTCCCGAGCTGAATACTCCGCGGCTGACCTAGGAGTTCGAGAATGACTGGTTCTTCCAGTAATCACGTCGTCCAACCTTCATCCGGCTTGTCAAAAGACAGCGATCCCTCTCTGCTCGAATCAGAGCAGGTCGCCAAGGCCCTGAACGTTGATGTTTCGACAGGTTTAAGCAGCGAAGAGGCCAAACGCCGTATTGAAGAGTTCGGGCCGAACGAGCTGGCGAGCGCCCCACCGGTGCCCAAATGGAAGAAGTTCCTTGAACAGTTCCGGGATCCTTTGGTGTACCTGCTGCTTGCGGCGACGCTGATTTCCCTGGTGGCCTGGTTCATCGAGCGTTCGCACGCGCAGGCAGGGGCGGAAGGCGCCGAGGCCCTGCCCTTCGATTCGATAGTCATCGTGCTGATTCTGGTGCTGAACGCCGTGCTCGGGTATCTGCAGGAGGTCAAGGCCGAGAAAGCGGTCGATGCACTCGCTCAGATGACCGCCCCGCAGACATCTGTGCTGCGTGACGGGAAAATCTCAAGAATCAATACGAGCGAGGTCGTCCCCGGCGACATCGTCGTGTTGGGCGAGGGCGATACGGTTTCCGCGGATGGCAGACTCGTCGCCTCTGCAAGCCTGCGCATCGCCGAAGCGTCACTGACCGGTGAATCGGTGCCCGTGGGCAAACGCCCGGACAGACTGGACAGTGCCAAAGCCTTGGGCGACCGCAACAATATGGTCTTCAACGGCACTTCAGTCACGCAGGGAACCGGCCGCGTGATCGTGACCGGCACTGGGATGAACACCCAGGTCGGCAAAATCGCCGATATGCTCTCGCAGACCGAGGATGACACCACCCCGTTGCAGAAGGAAATGACCCACGTCTCGAAGATTCTGGGTATTGCAGTGTGCATCATCGCCGTGCTGGTTTTGGTGGCGCTCGCGGTTATGGAAGGTTTCCACAGCACGCAGGATGTCATTGACTCCCTGCTGCTCGCGGTGTCTCTGGCTGTTGCGGCGGTGCCCGAAGGCTTGGCGGCGATTCTCACCGTTGTCCTCGCTTTGGGCGTGCAGCGCATGGCCCAGCATCATGCAATCGTCAAGAAGCTCAGCTCGGTGGAGACACTCGGCTCCGCATCGGTTATCTGCTCTGATAAGACCGGCACGCTTACCCGCAACGAGATGACCGTTGAGCGCGTGCTCACTCCGAGTGGCCAGGTTGAGATCACCGGCACCGGATATGCCCCAGAAGGCCAGATGACGGGCTTGGGCGGCAGCGAACTGCAAAATGCCGACCCGGCGCGCTCTGAAGCTGTGCTGACCCTTGCCGTTGGCGCGCTCGCCAATGACGGGGAACTGCGCAAAGCGGATTCAGGCGACAAGTGGGAGATTGTGGGAGACCCTACCGAGGTTTCCCTGGTTGTGGCCGCGAGAAAGATCCGTGCCAATCAGGCATATGAGAACTTCAAGCGTGTGGCGGAGATTCCATTCACATCCGAGCGCAAACGTATGTCCATCATTGCGGAGGATCGTTCCGATGCCGCCAAGCTCAGCGTTTTCGCCAAGGGTGCCCCTGATGTGCTGCTCAGCTACTGCTCGCGCATCAGCGTCAACGGGCATGTGCGTCCGTTGACCGAAGGTGACCGGCAGACGATTCTGCAAAGCGTCGAGGATTTGTCCTCGCAGGCATACCGCACACTTGGCCAGGCCTATCGTCCTCTGAATACAGCGTCGCTGGCCGAAGTCCCGGGCGTCGAGGCGAATGCGGCGGGACGTGTGCGCGACATCGCGGACCAGAGTGAAGTCATCGAAAAGGATTTGATTTGGACCGGTATGGTCGGCATCATCGATCCGCCGCGCACTGAGGTCCGTGATTCGGTTACCGAGGCTCATCGTGCCGGTATTCGCACGGTGATGATTACCGGTGATCACCCGCTGACCGCCGCTCGCATCGCCAGCGACCTGGGAATCATCAAGCCAGGTGACGAGGCTCGAACGGGCGAAGAGCTCGATGCCATGAGCCAGGAAGAGTTCGACAAGACCACCCGCGAGATTTCTGTGTACGCCCGCGTCGCGCCTGAGCACAAGCTCAAAATCGTCGACTCCCTGCAGCGCCAGAAGAACATCGTCGCCATGACCGGTGACGGTGTGAATGACGCCCCCGCGGTCAAGACGTCGGATATCGGTGTCGCCATGGGCATCACCGGAACCGAGGTCACGAAGGAATCCGCCAAGATGATTCTTGCGGATGACAACTTCTCGACGATTGTTGCGGCCGTCCGTGAGGGCCGCGTGATCTTCGACAATATCCGCAAGTTCCTGCGTTACCTGCTCAGTTCCAATGTGGGCGAGGTGTTCACGGTCTTCGGCGGAGTGATGCTCGCAGGATTCCTCGGCATCACCCAACCGGGCTCGCAAGGTGTGACCTTGCCTCTGCTGGCGACTCAGCTGCTGTGGATCAACCTGCTCACCGATGCGGCTCCTGCCCTGGCCATGGGCGTGGACCCGCAGACCGATGATGTGATGGGTCGCAGTCCCCGTAAGCTCACCGACCGCGTGATCGATAAGGACATGTGGGGAGACATCATCTTCATCGGTATCATCATGGCCGTGGTCACGTTGATCGGTATGGATATGCATTTGAGCGGTGGCCTCTTCACCGACCGTTCCGTTGCGGTACTCGGCCATGAAGAGCAGATGGTTGAGGCTCGAACCATGGGCTTCACCATTCTGGTCTTCGCGCAGCTCTTCAATGCCGTGGCATCACGCTCCGCTCGTCAATCCGCATTCGTCGGTCTGTTCAGCAACAAGTGGCTCTGGGGCGCAATCGGTGTTTCCATCGCTCTGCAGCTGTTGGTAATCTATGTGCCCTTCCTGAACACTGCCTTCGGCACCACTCCGCTCGGTGCAATGGCCTGGTTCGAGTGCATCGCGCTTGCCGCCTTCGTGTTGGTGGCATCCGAATTGAGGAAACTGGTGCTTCGCGCCATTGAAAAGCGCCGTGCGTAGCCGACAGAAGCCGCTAGTGTAGGGATTCATCCCAATACACGGCATGTTGTATGAGGGGACCGTTGATATTTCAACGGTCCCCTCATTGTTGTAGCTGAAGCTACTTTCAAATCCCTACACAAACGAGTTCGCTTTGTGCATTGCGTCTCTTAGTTGAGAGCATAGGACTGTATCCCGGCTTTGACTGAGTCTGCGGAGGAGAGGAGCGTTACCCTTGCAGGAGCAGTCGGGTAGATTCTGCTGGTGAAGGTTGCTAAGCCATTGTTGACGAAAATTTCTATCGAAGAATTGTCAACATAGATGTGCAGATCGAGATGTTCCAACGTGCCGCATTCCCAGCTACGCTCACCATCCTTGCCGCCTCTGTCGAAAGTCAGAAGCTCTTGCCCGGAATCGTAGACGAAGCTGGCTTTGATACCGTTGCCCAAGTCGAAGGCAAGTCCAAGATTATCTGCATGTACTTGAAGATTGTCTACTGAGAAAAGCAGTTCGAAGCGGTTCTCGTCAGGGGACACTATCACGTCGCCGTTTGTGACGGAGCGCTCGCAATCAGTGAGAACGCTGCCTCGGAGGCTTTCGAGTTCTTTGACCGGAGTCATGGTGACTTTGCCGTCCACATATTTAAGTTCACGAGGAAGTGTGAAAGCGCCTGCCCAGCCGTCCTTTTGCTCGGGCATGGGGGTGAGCCACATATTCATCCAGCCGAAGCATATACGACGACCATCTGGAGCTTCGAAAGTTTGGGGCGCATAGAAATCGTGACCCCGATCCAGTTCTTCGAAGTCCCCGTGAGCCAGCTGTAGGGTCTGGTAATCAAAGTCTCCGGCGATATATCCCGACTGGAACACGTTGCGGTATCTATGCCCATCCGCTTCAAGACCTACAGGCGACATCATCAATATGTGCATGCCGTCGAGTTCAAAGAAATCCGGGCATTCCCACATGTTGCCGATCTTGTGATCGGATTGTGCCAGGTTCCCTTCGAGTTGCCAGGTGTGAAGATCGGGTGAGCTGTAAAGCAACGCGCGGGCATCATCCTCGGCGCTTGTGCTTCCGATCACGACGTACCATGTGTCGTTGTGCTTCCAGACTTTCGGGTCGCGGAAGTTTTGGGTGTTGTCGCTCGGAGGGCCGGGAATCACGGGGTTCCCTGCGTACTTTTCGAAGTGTGTACCGTCCCGGCTGATAGCGAGGTTCTGTGATTCACTGAAATCCGAGTTGAAGGGTTCGATGTCTCCGGTGTTGAATATCTGACCTGTGTAGATGAGATTGAGTGTGTCGCCTTCGACTACAGCACTTCCCGAGTAGCATCCGTCGCGGTCGCTGCCGTCGCCTGGTGCCAATGCTACTGGCCGGTCCACCCAGTGAACCATATCGGTGCTGGTGGCGTGACCCCAATGCATCGGTCCCCATTCGCTGGTGTACGGGTGATGCTGATAGAAGGCGTGGTATAGGCCTTTGAAGTAGACCAGACCGTTAGGGTCGTTCATCCAGCCGACCGGTGGCATCAGATGGTATCCAAGACGATAGCGTTCGTTGATGCTTTCTTTGTGTGTGCTGATCCATTCATCGGCTTCTGACGTGTCGTTTCGTGTCGTTTCGGCTGGGGTGCTGGTCATGATTCTCCTTGAGTGATTGGTCGGACCTCATTGTTGTGACCGAGAGCTGGGTGTGAGAGATCTGTGGGTGATATGAGGGAAGTGGGTAGCGGCGTGACGCCTGCGCGTTACATGGATTTGGTGATGCCGATCAGCACAACCCCGATGCATACGAAGATTAGGCCTACGATGACGGCGTTGCGTTCCTTGCTGGTCTTGGCTTCCTTCAAGAAGAGGATGCCGCCGATGGTGGAAATAACAAGTCCCAGTTGCGAAAGCGGGAAGCTTATGGCAACGCCAAGCGAGGCATTGGAATAGAACATAATGAGATTTCCGGTTGCCCAGAGTATGCCGGGGATCATCAGTTGCGCGGTTTTGACACTCAGACGATGTTCGGACTTCATGGTGATGCAGAATGCGCCGATGACCATGCCGACCGATTGAGGCAGCACCACATCGAATGAGTTGATGTGGAATACCTGGATGAGCACGACATACGCGATGATGGCGATGGACGAGATCGTGACCAGCATCAGGCCTTTGCGCGTATCTTCTGACTTATCCTTTTTCTCTGAATAGGCTGTGAGTGCGATGCCCACAATGAATGTCAGTAGTGCCACGGCCGCAAGGGCAAGCGCGCCCGCGTCTTTGAGTTCGTGAAGGAATACCACCCCCACCAGGCCGGTTCCAATGAGCTGCATGCCGGTGGTGATGGGTATAGTGCGGGAGACGCCCAGGGCTTTGAATGACTTCACCTGATAGAGGCAGCCTATCGACCATATGAAGCCGGAAAGAAGGCTGATCGATACGTTCAAGGCGTTGTAATTGTGTGGGGTGAACGGAAAGCTCAGCAGGGCAAACAATAATGCACCGAGTGTGACCCCGAGCGTCTGCTGACCGGTGTTTCCACCGAATTTTGGTATGACCAAGGCATACAGGCCCCAGAGGATCGAGGGCATGATAGCGAGGAGAATTTCCATGATTCAACCTTTCAGTACTGTTCCGAATGATTGCGTCGTTGCGATTCGGTAACTGCTTCAACGTCAGGGTTAAGGAGAGTCTGCACAGACCGTCCAAATTGTCAAACGTTTGACAATTATTCTATATACATCTTCCTGACTATGCAAATCTTGCTGTGCGGGTGTTGCTTGATGTGCCTGTGCAGGTATGGCGGTACCACTCACTTACAATTGGTGAGGTAAATCTTTAGAACTCTGTGGGGTGGCGTCAATGGCTCGTGCAAAAGGGACATCAATGCGTCCGACCCTATTCGATGTTGCCACCGAGGCTGGTGTCTCTGCGACAACGGTTTCACGGGTATTGAACAATCGCGGTTCCCTAAGCGAGAAGACGCGATTAAAAGTTTTCCAGGCAGTGAGGGAAACTGGTTATCATCCAAATCAAAGTGCGCGAACCTTATGGGGGAAACGTAGCAAGCTGACTGGCCTAATCTTTCCGACGACGCAGAATCCATTCTATGGCGATATGGTCTACGAGTTGGAGCGAGAACTCTTCAAGCGTGGTTATAAAACGCTGCTATGCAACAGCAGTGAGGACAGCGAACAGGAACGGCAATTCCTTGATCTGCTGCTCGCCAACCAGGCTGATGGCATGATTGTTGGGTCGCATAATTTGGATATTCGTGCCTATCAGCAATCCGACCTGCCTGTGGTGAGCATCGATAGGGTCACAAACCATACCATTCCGGTGGTCAGTTCCGACAATTATCAGGGCGGAAGGATGGCAACCGAAGAACTGTGGAAGAGGGGTGCCCGGATGATCGGGCACATCAATTCTGCTGAAGTCGTAGAAGCCCCGTACAGCTATGAACGCCGGCGTGGATACGAGGATGTGGTAATGGAAAAGGGGCTTGAACCGACAGTGTTCCGTGTGGATTGGGCGCTTGCTTGGGAAGAGAAAGTCCCGTTCCTGCTACGTATCCTTGAGGACAATCCGACATTGGACGGATTGTTCATCGCGGATGATATGACTGCTTCGCTGATGATGACGATGTGCCGCGAACGGCATAAACATATAGCTATCGTCGGTTACGACGGTTCCGATACGGTGCGGAAATACATACCGGATCTGCCGACGATCGTCCAGCCTATTCATGACATGGCGAAAACCGCCGTGGATGTGTTGATAAGGGAGATTAACGGAGATTTCTCTGTATCAGGCAGTAGATTCAGACTCCCCGTATCCTTCTTGCCTGAACGTCGGTTCTCATGAATGGAACTTAATTGATAGTTCCGTCGCCATTTCAGCCATTTCGGAGTGCTTGGAGCATGTCTCTAGGGACAGTGAAGCGGGTTGGACGCGGTTGTGTAGGGATTCATCCTGATACACGGCATATTGCATGAGGGGACCGTTGAAATATCAACGGTTCCCTCATTGTTGCAGCTGAATCCACTGTCAAATCCCTACACAAACGATGCGAGACGCTTGCGGACATAGGGAAAACGGCTTACTCCTCGCTCTCGGAGACGTCCGCGCGGTAGAAATTCACGAAGGATCGCGAAGGAGTGGGCCCGCGCTGCCCCTGATAGTGAGAACCGGTGCCGTCCGAGCCGTAGGGGTGAGCTGCGGGTGAGGAGAGCTCGAAGAAGCACATCTGCCCGATTTTCATACCCGGCCACAGTTTGACAGGTAGATTGCTGACATTCGACAACTCAAGGGTAATGTGCCCTTCAAAACCTGGATCGATGAACCCTGCTGTGGAATGAGTGAGAATGCCAAGACGTCCGAGTGAGCTTTTCCCCTCGAGCCGTGCTGCGATTGAGCCATCAAGTTTGACGTATTCCCAGGTGGAACCCAGCACGAACTCCCCTGGATGCAGAATCCACGGCTCGTCGGGTGCGACCTCGATCTGTTCCGTCAGGTTGCCCTGGTCCTCCGAAGGGTCGACATACGTGTACTCATGATTGTTGAACAGTCGGAAGAAGCGATCCAAGCGCACATCAACGCTTGCTGGTTGAACCATCTCAGGGGTCCAAGGGGTCAAGGATATCCCACCCTGGGTCTGTGCGGCAATAATGTCGCGGTCGCTCAACAGCATGATTCGCTCCTTTGTAATGGGTAACTCAAGACATTCTAGCGGTCTGGCTGCTACATCCGTTTCGCGGCATCGTGCAAGGTGATTCGGACGGTTTCCAATCTGGCTGGGTTCCCCCTGTGACGATGGTTACGAGCCGAACCCCACAAATCGGCAGGATTCCCAGACTACTATCAGAAAATCCTATATATCTGCCAAGGTGGTGATGGTCTACTTGGTGTTATCAACGGAAATCAACAAATCCGAAGATCAGGAACACGAATTGTTCCCGATAACTGAATCCTTCTTCTCTCTGCTTTCTCACCCGGCGGTCAACCCCCGCCGGGTTTCTCTTTATCCTCTGCCACGCAATGCGTAGACTGTTCCTCAGAGTTCTGTAACCGGCAGGACTGCGCGGAGAGGAGCCTGGTATGGCAGATGACCTCGATTTGTTCGACGGGTACGATGCTGCGGAGTCGGGTGGAAGAGGACCCGGCAATAGACGGCAAGGCCCCGGTATCATCAGCGCCCCTGCGATAAGGCATTCCACGCCGCTGAGCAGGATTGCGGTCATATTTGGCATCGGAGCGGTATGCATCTGCGGATTGTTGCTCGCCGTGGTCGTGGCACCCGAGAAGTTCGCATCGTTGAAGGATGTGTTCCCGTGGCCTCAGTCGGCGGCGATAGCCGGGGTTTTGGCGGTTGCCGCCGTGGTCCTCGGCATCGTCGCACGCGTGCGGGTGCCGAAGGAGCTGCGCAGTCATTCGATTGGTTCGTGGAGTATTGTCTGCTTGTTCGCGACCGTGATACTGCTTGCCTGTGTGTTCGTGGTGCAGTCCCTGTTTCCAAGTGGCATCATCAAAGAAAGCGTCAAAGACGAAGCGCCCACTGCGGAAGTCGGCAGCATGAAGGCGGGTATGGAACAGACGGCAGGGCAATGCGCGGATGGGTGGGTCTCTGTCGGCACCAGTGAATACCCCGGCGTGAGCAACATCGAGGTGTGCAAGAACCCACAGATGGCGTTCGTCGTATTCAGCAACGCATCGGCGGCATCCTTGGGCAGAGGCATTGCGGAGCAGCAGATTGCCTCGATGCTCAAGCAATATGAAAGCAGCTCGCAGACCGAGGGCAATTGGCGAATTCTCAATGGAAAACAGTGGCTTGTTGTGGTCGATGCATCGAAGGCCGCTGCACTGCAGCAGAAGTGGGGCGGCACCCTGACAGAAATAGGATGACGTTTGAACATCCCACGTTTGCAAACACGATGCTCGGCGGCGCAGCAGAAAAGGTATGGTGTGCGGTATGGATGGAGAAGAACTGTCGCAGGATCTCGTCGGTCAGGAGTCAGCTGTGATTCCAGGTCGTTTCGGCGAGCAATTGACCGTCGCAGATGCCTTGTATTCGCAGGAACAGGCGCAGGCGAACACTCGGCTGCCGATGTTCCTGCTGCTGCATGGGTGGGGTTCCAACGAGCAGGATTTGGCGGACCTGATGCGGTATGTGGCTCCTTACAATGATTATGTTTCGTTGAGGGCGCCGCTCGAATTGCCCGCAGCTTCCGGTTCTGCCGGTTCTGCCTTCACGTGGTTTCACGACTGCGTGCCAACCGGTGAGGACCTGGATCGTGACGCCTATGCGGCGGCCGTGGCCATAGACGGCTGGGTCGAGGAACATATTCCTCCCGAAAGGGACATCGTCCTTCTGGGGTTCTCTCAGGGCGGGGTGCTGGCGGTCCATCTGCTGCGCATCCACCCGGAACGGTACAGGGCTTCGGTGTGTCTTTCCGGTTTTATCGCGCCAGGACGAGTGAAGGGTTCTGCACCCGCCGACCAGCGCTTGCCCTCACTGGAGATTCCGGTGTTCTATGGCTATGGCAGCGCCGACAACGTCATACCCAGATATGAGCTCTACGCCACCGATGCCTGGCTGGAAGAACACACCTGGCTGACCTCGCACGAATACCATGGGCTGGATCACGCCGTCAACCTCGAGGAGTTCAGTGACATCCGTCAGTGGCTCATACAGAACAACATTTCATCCGGAATGATGTAAGCGGCACGGGGAGCGTCGCTGGGGTTGCATGGAGCTGCATGGAATTCCAGCGATGGTTTCGCTTGTGCAGGGGCTGCTCTCGGGTGGGGTGCCATTGTCAGAAGCACCGAGATGGTCCTGCCGACATAATGCCTGCACGATTGATGCGGATGCTGTCGGTGGTCCGAATCAGATGCCCGAATCGGCATCCACCTGCATGACATACACGTTGCGACGCAGCAGTCGCGCCTCAGGCCTGGAGATATCGCCGGCTTCGAGCATGTCCTGGATGATGCCGAGCTCGATGGCATATCCCTCTCGTTTGATTTCCTGAACCGAAACCAGGGTTTTCGTGGTGTCCCCCATGGTGGGGCGGGAGCGCAGCGCGTTGTCCGCCCGCTGATGCTCGATTAGCAGTGACAGCACATCCTCGGTGGTGAAGCGTTCCTCGCCGAGCTCGACGTAGAGTTTCTCGATGACATAACGATTGACATCCGTCTGCAAGGAGCGTGTGACGGCGAACAGGGTGTCGCCGTTCATCAGCGGTGTCGAATGCCGTATACGGCCGCTGAGACGTTTGACCAGACTGTGCGACCGACGGCGGATGCTTCTGAGCCGCCATCGCATTTCGCTGGATTCGTCTATGTGGCTCAGGGAACGCGAGATCTGGTCAAGAAGCCTTGAGGCTGCACGGCGCTCATACTCTTTGCGAAGATCGGCATCCATCGAATCTGCAGGAGCGCCGTCCCTGTCGGCAGAGGCGGCGAGGGTGTTTCCGGAGGACGAATCCTTCACGGCGACGAGCGAGGATTCGGTCTGCGAATCTCGGTTCTCGAATTCGGCGGTAACTACGGCATCGTTCATATCTGCGGCGTCGCGAATGTCGGAAACGTCTGCATGCTGTTCTCTTGCGAGGTCGTCGGAGTCGTTTTCCGATTTCGTGTCGTCGGAGCCCTTCGACTTGTCCGAGGCGTCCAATGCGGCAAGACGACGCTCGATGTAATCCTGTTCCCATGTCAAGGCTTCGATCTGAAGCGCCTCGAACTCCTTGGGGTCTCTTTGCCCGATGCGGGCTTTCAGACGTGCGATGCGCTGATTGTAGGACGACAGGACTATCTGCACGGCACGCTTGTTCTCGGCGGTGACCCGGGACGACAATTCCTCGACGGTTTTGCGAAGAACGTCGATAACCGTCTCAAAGTGCTTGGTCGGAATGTTGCGTGCGCCGACCGGCGCGAGGAGAGGAAGAGCGAAATTCGCCAGCACCAAGGTGACGATGATGACTCCGGCAGCGACGAATACGAGTTCGTCACGCATCGGGAAGGGTTGGCCTGAAGCGAGGAAATATGGCACGGTGAGCACCAAGGACAGCGTTATCGTCCCTTTGGGACCTCCGAAGGTCATCACTGCGGCCGAGCGCCAACGCTCGAGAGTCATTGGCCGGCGCTTATGCGATACGGCGTCTTTGGTGAATGCCAGCATGCCGGAGACCCAGATGAAGCGAATCAGCACCACCACCGCGGAGACGAGGGCGATGATGCCGATAAGGGCAAGATTGTTCACGGAATCGTCTGACCAGCTCGTCTGCATCGCCTCCGGGAGCAGCATGCCCAACAGCACGAACACGGCACCGTTCAAGCTGAAGGAGAGCACGGTCCAGACGCTTGAGGACACGATGTTGGTCCGCGAGACATTCGGACCGATGCCGCTGCGGTCGAAACGCACGAGCAGTCCTGCCGTGACCACGGCGAGAATGCCCGAGATGTGGGCGATGTCCTCGGCGACGATGTAGAGCAGGAACGGGAAGAATATCTCCATGAGAATTCTTGTGGTCGTGGTTTCCCAACCGAGTTCACGGCTGGTCTCGAAGAGCCAATTGAGGAACACGCCGGAGGCCAGCCCCAACAGGACACCTCCGATGAAGGAGAACGCGAATGTGCCGATAGCCTGAACCGGTGAGAAGGCACCGGTCACCGCTGCCAGAATCGAGAACTGAAAGCCTATGACGCCGGTCGCATCGTTGAACAGAGACTCGCCTTTGAGGATGGCTCGCTGTCGGACGCTCAGGCTGGCTTCCTTGCCCAGGGACGAGACCGCCACCGCGTCGGTGGGGCCGAGTGCCGCACCCAGGGCGAAGGCCGCGGCGAGCGGTATGGATGCCCAGACGGCGTTGAGCGCGTATCCCACGACCAGCATCGTGGCTGTCGCCAGTCCGATCGCCAGGGACAGCGATATGCCAAGATTCTTGATCAACGAGGACTTGTCGATGCTATGAGCCTCGTAGTAGAGCAGAGGCGCGATGAAGAGCACCATGAACAGTTCCGGGTCGAGATGCACCTCAGGGAAGAACGGCAGCTGGGTCATGACTATGCCCAGAAGAATCTGGACCAGCGGGGTCGAGATTTTCGGGAGAAAGCGGCTGAGGAAGGAGGAGATCAGTACTGCGCCAACGATGCAAAGAATAAGCGTGAACTCCTGCACATCCGCCCTCTTTCTCGGTCACATGCGATTGCGCACGGTCTTCGGGTTGTATGTCGTTCCGTAATGCGGTGCTGTTGCTGAACCTCCGGCGGGGCAGGCGCGAAGCCCTCGGCGGCGTTGTTGTGCATGCGACGAGTCGGTCCGAGAAGCATTCCTACGAGGGAAAGCCGAGCGCCCCGGATCTCCGCCGCGCTCATTGCCGCCGTTTCCATTATCCGCGACAGTGGAAACAACAATCACAGCTTCTCATTGTCCTCCGAATCGGCATGGAGATGCCGCCAGAAGCATAATGTTTCCAATTACTACAGATTCGCCCGTTAGTAACATGTTAGTGTTGAATTAGGTTCTTGTTAACGGTCTGATTGACGTGCGTTGTCGCCGTTCACCAATAGGGGGATTCGAGGTCGCGCACAAATCGGTTTTGACTTGCAGCGACCTCTCCGGTGATGGAATCATTCACGAGAAAGGCCCCATATGACCGAAATGGCACAAACGACAACAGATACTGCGGTGGAATCGGCGGAGTCGCTGGTTTCCGGCCGCGAGGAAAACTCCTGGCATGCGATCAGCGCGGAACAGGCGCTTGAGGCATTGGAGACGACCCCACGTGGGCTCTCTCCCAAGGAAGCGGAACGGCGGCTCGGCCTGTTCGGTGCGAACGCCCTCTCCGCCGAAGCGCCGATGCCCAAGTGGAAGATGTTCCTGATTCAGTTCAAGAGTCCGTTGATTGCGGTGCTCATCGGGTGCGGCATCATCACGATTCTCCTGGAGCATTACGTTGACGCCATCGCCATTTTCGTCGTGTTGCTGCTCAATGCCATCATCGGGTATTACCAGGAGACCAAAGCAGACAAGGCTGTGGAGGCATTGGCCTCTCTGTCCTCTCCGACCTCCCGCGTGCTGCGTGACGGAGCGATGCGCAAAATCGAGGCCGCCGATTTGGTGCCTGGCGACATCGTCGTCATGGAAAGCGGCGACCGAGTTCCTGCGGATATTCGCCTCATCGAATCCAGCAGGCTGCGAATCAACGAGTCGATGCTGACAGGTGAGAGCACCGACGCCCAAAAGAACATCGAGGCCGTAGAAGAGGACGCTTCGCTGGGAGACCGCAAGGGCATGGCCTTTTCCGGCACCATGGTCACGAGTGGACGCGGACGCGGACTGGTGGTGGCGACCGGTTCGGACACCGAACTCGGTGAAATCAACGACCTGGTTCACGGGGCCAAAGCCAATACGCCCTTGCAGCAGATTATGCAGCGGACGGAACGCGGCATCTCCATTGCCGTCCTCATCGTTGCGGTATTCGTATTCCTCGGCGGCGTGTTCATCAACAAGGATGCGACCGGCGCATTCCTCTCCTCCGTCTCCCTTGTCGTGGCCTCGATGCCGGAAGCCCTGCCGATCGTTCTCACGGTCGCGATGGCGCTGGGCATATCGCGGATGGCCAAGCGCAACGCGATTGTGCGCACCCTTCCGGCGGTCGAGACCTTGGGGTCCACGACCGTTATCGGTTCGGATAAGACAGGCACCCTCACTCAGAACAGGATGACGGTCGAGCAGTTCGCGGTCGGGCATGAACCGGCAAAGCTGTGCGATGCGGAGTCCCGTGAGCATATGGACGAGTCGCACAGGCGGAGTCTGACGGAGCTTCTCAAGGCTGGTGCGCTGACCAACGAAGCCTATCGGAACACCGAGGATGACGGCAGCATGACGTACAGCGGCGATGCCGTGGATGTGGCCATGGCCAGAATCGCCGATGAGGCAGGAGCCGTGAGCGCCGCCGAATTGGAGCATCCGATAGAGCTCGAAACACCGTACGAGCCTGAATTGCGGTATTCGATGACGATTCGACGCAATCCGGACGGCAGTTTCACACAGTATGTCAAAGGAGCTCCGGACAGCGTCGCCACCATGAGTTCGACGATGGACGACGGCACGGGGCAAGAGGTGTCGCTTGACATGGATGCCATGCATCAGACCTACGAAAGCATGGGCCGTGAGGGGCTCAGAGTCATAGCGGTGGCGAGCAAGCATCTCGATGCGGACGCCGATCTCAAGGAATATCGTGAGCCGCACAGCATGAAGTTCCTGGGTATGGAAGGCATGCTCGACCCGCCTCGTGCCGGAGTGAAGGAGGCTATCGCTCAGTGCGCGGCCGCGGGTATAGAGGTCAAGATGATCACCGGCGACCACCCGTTGACGGCAGCGGCCATTGGTGAACGCCTGGGTCTGCGCCACACCAAGGATGCGTTGACGGGCAGCGAAATGTCGGATATGAGCGACGAGGTTCTCAAAGCCAGGTTGAAGGAGACTTCCATTGCCGCCCGTGTCTCTCCTCAGGACAAGCTGCGCATCGTCGAGGCCCTCCAGGACCAGGGTGAGGTCGTCGCGGTTACCGGTGACGGGGTGAATGACGCTCCTGCGCTGAAAGCCGCCTCCGTGGGCATTGCCATGGGTAAATCGGGCACCGATGTGGCTCGGGAGGCGAGCGATGTGGTGCTCACCGACGATAATTTCGTGACCATCACCGACGCCGTGCGCGAGGGAAGAGTGACCTTCAAGGCGATACGCGGTTCCGCGTTCTTCCTGCTTTCCACTGCGGTTGCGGCCATGATTGCGGTCGGCGTTAACGTCATCGCGGAAATGCCGCTGCTGTTCCTTCCGTTGCAGATGCTGTGGATAAACTTCGTCACCAACGGCGTGCAGGATATCGCGCTGGGCTTCGAACCAGGCAGCGGGGACGAACTTACCAGGCCACCGCGAGAGAAGAAGGAAGGGCTGTTGTCATCGGCCCTGTGGGCTCGAACCGCGGTCTGCGGTCTTTGGATGGCCATGTGCATCCTCGTCATGTTCAGGGTGCTTCTTGACAACGGGACCGAGGTGGTCGAGGCAAGGACCATGGCCTTGACGCTGCTGGTGCTGTTCAACTTCTTCATGTCGATGTCCGCAAGGTCAGAGACTCTGCTCATCGTGCAGCTCAATCCCTTGCGCAACAAATTCCTGCTCATAGCTTCAGTGGTCGCTTTGGTGATTCATGCAGGCGCGATGTACATCGCACCAGTGGCCTCGGTGCTCGGGGTTTCCCCGATGAACGGCATGCAATGGCTGACGTGCTTCCTGCTGTCCATCACCGTGCTGTTCTTCTGCGAGGGTGACAAAATCATCAGGGCATGGCTGGCCAGGCACGGGCACGGGCCCAGGTCGGGTCTGAAGGCCATGGGCCGTAGGGCGCGAAGAGGCATCATCACGATGCTGCACACCAGCCGCTGACGCTCATCGACGAACAGCGCCCGGGAGAATGGAGCATACCGGGCTGTTTGGGCCCGAGAGCAGCCAATGGTAGAAATTGGGGGTATGAACATCGCTTCTCAGCTCTCACCCTGGCAGGACCGCATGGATGAAGCCATCGAACTCGCTGTGCAGGCAGGTGCCGCCGGTGACGTTCCGGTGGGTGCACTCGTTCTGGCATCTGACGGACGTGTTCTCGGGCGGGGATTCAATCAGCGGGAGATATTGGGCGATCCTTTGGCGCACGCCGAGATGCAGGCAATTCGCCAGGCCGCGAAGCTGACCTCCGATTGCGGTGTTCACGATGTGGCTGGGTCTCATAGCCATGCCGGATTCGAAATCGAGCAGCTGGCTTGCGAAACGCGAAACCCGAACAGGAATGCTCGGGAGACACGATGGAATCTCTCCGACACGACTCTGGTGGTCACGCTCGAGCCATGCCCGATGTGCGCAGGGGCAGCGCTCGCAGCGCATGTAGGGCGCATTGTGTTCGGTTCGTGGGATTCGAAAATGGGGGCTTGCGGCTCGGTGTGGGATATACCTCGCGACCCGCATATCGGAGCGATGCCGGAAGTCATCGGTGGCATCAAAGAGCGGGAGTGCACCGAGCTGCTCAATAATTTCTTTCAAAAATTAAGATAATAAGCGTGCGTCGCACGGGGCTTGTGGGGCCGATATGCTACGGATACTTTGAATCTGGCCTCTTTCTGATTATCCGTGCTTGCCGCCATCAGTGCTGTTTTCTTTACGATTTTCCCAGACACGCAGAATGAGGACAAGCAAACGCAGCGTTTCTACGATTGTGGGTAAACGCGGCGTCTGTGGCTCGGCGCTATGCGACGTATCCTGTTTCGATGATGAGGGGATTGAAGGAACATATTATGAACGATAACCAGACATCCGTGCAGACTGTTTGGAGCAGCTTCCGGGGTGCATCGGCCTTAGGCCCGGATGTACACCTGTACTACGGGCAAAGTGTCGATGCCGACGTGGCTTTGGCCTTTGTCATCGCGGACGGCCAGATGCCGCGCATGGTCTACTGGGGGAAAGCCCTGCGGCATCCAGAACGCCTGGTGGATGCCTACGACGCCCTGCGGCCTCAACGCGTATCGGGTTCGCTCAATGACACCAACTGGCCTAGCGTGCTGCCGACGCAAGCCGAGGCATGGTCGGGAGTCTCCCGTTTCGTGGTGCGCCGAAACGGAATCGAACTGTTCTGCAGCTTCTCCGTGCAGGATGTGCATTTCACCGCTTCGGAGCGGACGGTCCTGGTGCTGGCCCGTGACGAGGAGCAGCATATCGGTGTGGAATGGCGCTGTGAAATCACGCCGTCAGGCCTTGTGCGCCAACAGCTCGCAGTCAGCAATTTGGAAGGGGCGAACGGTGCCCTGTCCGTGGACAAGGTCGAGCTGGCCTTCCCCGTGCCCGAAATCGCCAGTGAGATTCTGACCACCACCGGACACCACCTCAGAGAACGCTCGCCTCAGCGCCAGCCATTCAACCTCGGTCGGCTCGAAAAGGCCAGTACCGTGGGCCGCCCCGATTTTGACGCCTCGCTGCTGCTTTCAGCCGGCGTGCCCGGATTCGGCTTCACTCATGGCGAGGTCTACTCCGTGCACGTGGCGTGGAGCGGCAACTCGCTGCTGTCCGCCGAAAGACTGGCGTACACGCAGGGAATCATCGGAGGAGCTGAAAGCCTTGCAGGAGGTGAAGTCGAACTGGAGGAATCCCAGAGCTACACGACCCCTTGGGTGTATGGCTCATACGGCATCGGACTGAATCAGGTCGCCACCCGCTTCCACGAGTATCTCAGGGCATTGCATCCGCAGTTCGCACACAAGCCGCGTCCGGTAATTCTCAATACATGGGAGGCCGTGTACTTCGACCATTCCTTCGATACCTTGAAGGCCTTGGCGGATAAGGCCAAGGAGTCCGGTGTGGAACGCTTCGTCGTGGATGATGGCTGGTTCATGCATCGTCGAGACGATACCGCAGGACTCGGTGACTGGCAGATTGATCCAGCGGTGTGGCCAGATGGTGCCAAGAGCCTGGACGCTCTTGCCGCCTACGTGCACGATCTCGGTATGGAATTTGGTCTGTGGTTCGAACCCGAGATGGTGAACCCCGATTCAGATATCGCCCGCGCACATCCGGATTGGATTATCAAACCGACTCCAAACCGTTTGCCGATGACCGGTCGCAGCCAGCAGGTGCTCGATCTCACGAACCCGGACGCGTATGACTATGTGTTCTCGGCAATGGATGGACTGGTGGACAGGCTCGGCATCGACTACATCAAATGGGACCACAATCGCTTGGTCACCGAAGCAGTTTCACTGCGGACGGGCCGTCCGTGCGTGCACCAGCAGACCGAAGCGGTCTACCGAATCTTCCGGGATCTCAAGCGGAACCATGGCGGTCTGGAAATCGAATCATGCAGCTCCGGCGGAGGCCGTGTCGATCTGGGCATACTCGAAGTGGCCGACCGCATCTGGGCATCCGACTGCGTCGACCCGGTCGAGCGTACGGATATCCAACGCTATACTTCCCTGCTGGTGCCGCCCGAAATGATAGGGGAGCATATCGGTGCATCTCCTGCCCACTCGACCCGCCGTTCGACAAGCCAGCAGATGCGTATGGCGACGGCATTCTTCGGGCATATGGGCATCGAATGGAATCTGTTGGAAGAGCCTCAGTCGGCGCTCGACACCCTTGCCGGTTGGGTCGAGGCCTTCAAAGCCCGACGTGAGATCTTCGCGACAGGCAGGATGGTCCATGGGGATTCCGGCGATCCGGCAGTGCGCCTCGACGGTGTGGTCAACCGAGACAGGTCGCACGGCGTGTACAGCTTCACCCAACTCACTACATCCAAGATCTATCCGAGCGCCCCGGTTCGACTTCCGGGATTGGACCCCGAGGCCTTGTATAGGGTGAAACCGCTTTCGGTCAGTTTGGACGTCAGTGAAATCGGGAACGGTCAGTCCGACTTGGCATGGTGGAATGCCGAAGGGGTAGTGCTTCCGGGCATGTTCCTGATGGCTTCGGGCCTGCGAGCCCCCTCCCTGCATCCTGCACAGGCGGTGCTGTTCGAGGCGGAATTGGCCTGACGTCCAGGCAACCGACCGAAGTAGCGTCGGTTGTGTAGGGATTTGTCAGTAACCAAGGTTGGTGGGCGTTGAAATATCAACGTCCACCGTCGTGTATGTCGGCATTCCTGTGAACACGGTCTCCCGGGAATCCCTGCAAATGCTCCGGGAGTCGGATTTCAGCCCAGAATGTATCGTTCTATGGCACTCGAGGCGGCCGATCTGCCCCAATTGATCCAGTTGTCGTCAAGAATCTCTATAGGTACGGGCTCCGCCTGACTGTGGCGATAGCTTTCCACGCCTTTACGCAGCAGCTCCATGCTCATTTCGGCAAGGAACGAGGATTCTCCGCCTACGAGCACCTTCTGGGGCATGGCGGCGTTGGTAATGGTGGCGATGAGCACGCCTAGCCTGAAACAGGTGCGGTTGAGCAGCTGTGTGGCCTGTCTCAACCCCTTGCGGGCGTCAACGACGAAATCCTCGAAGGAGCAGGTTCTGCCCATAAGCTCTGAGTACTGTTCCGCTATCGAGTCGTTTCCCAGACAGTCTGCACAGCCGATGTGCCCCTGATAGCATCTCGGGCCTTCGGGGTCGACGATGATGTGCGTGGCCGTTCCATAGCTTGTTTCCGAATTGTTGATCGGCTCCCCGTCCTGTGCGATGGAATATCCGATACCGGCACCAATGGTGATCAAGGCAAAGCGAGAGACGCCGACTCCTGCGCCGAACCAGCATTCATGTCTGACCGCGGATTCGAGATCGTTGAAGAGCATCGTGGGAACGCCGCAGTTCTCTGAAATCATCCGGGCGAGAGGGGCGTTGCCGTTCCAGTGCAGGAAGGGAGCCGCAGTGACCGTCTGGTTATCGACGACATGTCCGCCCAAGCTGACCCCAACCAGGGACGGGCGTGGCAGTCCGGCACTTTCCGCATCGGCTGCACATGCCTTGATCGGCTCCACCAGCAGCGTGCTGAGCTCCTCTGGGGACACGTAGGAGAATTCGATGGTGTGCGCCTCTCCGAGAGGTTCGCACAGAGCGTTCACCGCTATGGCCAAGGCGCTGTTCCCCCGCACGTTGATACCGATGAACGTGCGTTCTTTGGCATTGATTCGCAAGGCGGTAAGCGGACGTCCGCGGCGTTCGGAGCTGTCGTTCTGCTGCTTGCTGAAGCCGAAAGGCAGACGCCCGCCCTGCCGAGGGGCGTCGTTGCCGGAGAGCTCTTCGATGACTTTGAGATGCAACAGGTCTCCGGTAATGCGTGAGAGCGCGCCTTGGGAAAGGTTGAGGATCTGTGCGAGCGTGGTGCGGGCTATCGGCCCGTAACGGACGATATCCGCAGCGACCTGATGCGTGTACGGAGACGCATCGAACCATTTGGGTACTGCGAGATGCGTGGCGTCATGCTGCTGAAGTTTGGCGTGCTGTCCGGGAACACCGAGTGCATCATTATCGGATGCTCTTACCATTGTGCGTTTCCCCATTCGCTGATATTGGTCTGCCTCATCGTCTATCACGGGACGAGGGACAGGAAAGATCTATTTTCTTTCTTAGTTTATAAAATAAGCTCGATTTTGTTGCTTACTGCAACTGACTCGCCAGGGATAGGAATGATAATTGCGGATAGTTATGATGCTCAATGACAGTAAGCTCAGTACGCGACGGCGCGTCGAGCCACGACAATAAGGAGTCGAAATGAAGTCTGATTCCATTTTTCGTCCTAAGGGAAGCGGAACGCTTTCTGGTTGGTCGGGACGAATGAAAAAAATTTTGGGCCGCTCGTGCGCGGCTCTTCTGGCGGCTGCCATAGGCTTGTCGATCAGCGGTTGCGGTTCCTCGACCGCTCAGGTCGTCACTCTGGATTTCTTCCAGTTCAAGTCTGAGGCCGCGGATCAGTTCAAGGCCATGGCGAAGGAGTTCGAGGCCGAGAATCCGAACATTCGCATCAACATCAACAACTCCGCCAGTGCACAGACCGATTTGCGCACTCGTCTGGTCAAGAACCGTGTGCCTGATGTGATCACCTTCAACGGCGACATCAGCTTCGGCATGTTCGCGGCTTCGGGCGTATTCCACGATTTCACGGATGATCCCATCGTCAAGACCCTCAACCCCGGCATGGTGACCATCGCGAAGAACCTCGTGCAGACGACGGACGCTTCCAAGAAGAAGCTGTATGGTCTGCCTTTCGCAGGCAATGCCAGCGGCTATATCTACAACAAGACCCTGTGGAAGCAGGCAGGTGTCGACCCGAACAATCCGCCGAAGACCTGGTCCGAGTTCATTCAGATGCTCCAGAAATTCAAGGATGCGGGGATCACTCCGGTGCAGGCCACGCTCGCTGATTCGTGGACGCTGCAGGCTCCGTTGGCTTCGTTGAACGGCACGCTCGTTCCTGAAAGCAAGTACACCGCGCTGAAGAAGGGCGAGACCACGTTCAACGACATCTGGAGCGATGCCGGTAACAAGATCGTTGAGCTGATGAAGTACGCACAGGCCGATAAGGGTGTGACGTACCAGCAGGGAACCCAGGATTTCGCCAACGGCAAGGCGGCGATTATTCCGCTCGGCACGTATGCCATTCCGCAGATCAAGCTGGTCAATGCGGATGCCGACCTCGGTTTCGCGCAAATGCCCGCCACCGACAATGCGGACGAGCAGGTTCTGACTGCAGGCGATGACGTGATGCTGACGATGGGTGCGAATACCAAGCATCCTGAGGAAGCGATGAAGTTCATCAAGTTCCTGATGAGCAAGCCGCAGCTCGAGGCGTATGCCAAGGCCCAATCCGCGTTCACTCCGCTGAAAGACACCACGGTCGGCGACGACGCACTCAAGGGCGTCCTGCCGTTCTTCAAGCAGAACAAGCTTGCCGACTTCTGCGACCACTACATTCCCTCGTCCATCAATATCGGAGGCTATCTCCAGACGATGGTGACCACGGGCAATGTGGAGAACTTCACCTCCTCGATGCAGACCGAGTGGGACAAGATCCAAGCCAGGACCTTCGAGTAGGCCGAGGAAGGATAGAGAGATCATCATGTCACATGTACAAACCGCGCAGGCCGCTGTCGTAAAGCGTCCCAAGAAGCGCAGTGCTTTCTCCAAACGCAAGGTCGACCGGGCCTACTACTGGATGGTCGTTCCGGCGGCTGTTATCTTCGGCCTCTTCCTGTATGTGCCTTTCGTGCAGGGTGTTGCCTATTCCTTCACCAATTCGCAAGGTTTCGGCGATTACAAGTGGATCGGCTTCAAGAACTACATCGCGTTGTTCTCCGACGACCGTGTCGGGCACGCCTATCTGTTCACCTTCCTGATCGCCATCGCCATCACGATCCTGATCAATGTCATCTCGATGTTCCTTGCAGTGGCATTGAACGGCAATTTGTGGTTCAAGAACGGTTTCCGCGCAATCTACTTCATTCCGTACACCTTGGGTGTGCTCGTCATCGGCTATGTATTCAAGTACATCTTCATGACGCCCTTACCGGCTCTCGGACGTGCGCTGAATATCGGTTGGCTTTCGGAATCCTTGCTGACCAGCGAGCATTATGCCTGGGTGCCGATCGTGTTCCTGGCCGTTTGGCAGGGCATCGCCTACTCGACCTTGATTTATCTTGCGGGTCTGCAGACCATAGACAGCGAAATCTACGAAGCGGCTTCCATCGATGGCGTCAACGGATGGCAGCGTTTCAGCAAGATCACCTTCCCTCTGATTGGACCATTCTTCACCATCAATCTGGTGCTGACCATGAAGAACGCTTTGGGTACCTTCGATCAGGTCGTGGCGTTGACCAATGGCGGGCCTGATTCAAAGACCGAAACGGTGACCTACCTGATTTACACGGGTGGTCTAACCGGCGGTGAATACGCCTACCAGACTGCAAACGCTGTGCTGTTCTTCATCGTTCTGGCGATTATCGCGTTTGTTCAGCTGAAGTTCTTTGGGAACAAGGAGAAGATCTGAAATGAGTGCCGCAACAACTTTAACTACCGGCGCAAAGCCAACCGGATCGGAAAAGATCAAGAAGAGCCATTCTCACCGCATCAACTGGTGGTTGACAGCAGTCATAGCCGTGCTTTCCTTGACCATCCTCATCCCGCTGTACTTCACGGTCATCACGGCGCTGAAGACACCTGCCGATGCGGGAACCTTCAGCCTGCCGACCACCTGGGAATGGCATAATTTCGCCGATGCCTGGAACAAGGTGAACTACCCGAAGGCTGCGCTCAATTCGGCGCTGATCACGGTGGCCGCAGTGGTGTTGACGCTGCTGACCAATACCTTCGTGGCATATGCGGTCGCAAGAAATATGGATAAGCGCTTCTTCCGCTTCATGTATTACTTCTTCATCGCAGCCATGTTCGTGCCCTTCCCCGTGATCATGCTTCCTATCGCCAAGCAGTTCGGCAGCTGGCACCTTGACAATCAGATTGGTCTGGTGCTGCTGTACATGGTGCTTGGTCTGGGAACGAATCTGTTCATTGCGACCGGATTCATCCGCTCGATTCCGGTTTCACTGGAAGAGGCCGCAAGAATTGACGGTGCTGGTACGTGGCGTATTTTCTGGAAGATCATCTTCCCGCTGATGGGACCCATCAATGCCACCATCGCCATCCTGACCGCTCTGTGGGCCTGGAACGACTTCCTGCTGCCGTTGATTATTCTGACCGATCAATCGAATCAGACGATTCCTCTGGCGCAGTACGTGTTCAGCTCGCAGTTCGCCACCAACTATCCTATGGCTTTCTCCAGCTATCTGATGGCTATGGCTCCAATCCTCATCGTCTACATCTTCGCCCAGAAGTGGGTCATCTCCGGTGTAATGAGGGGCGCTGTCAAATAACATACAGCCCAGTGGGCTGTCTGTTTGACAGCGCCGAGCGCCCCGCAAAGGGGCGTGAGGAGTGATTGAGACCGCCCGCAAGGGCGGTCTTTTGTTGCAGGACGCCCGTCAAGTAGTACACAGCCCGGTGGGCTGCGTACTGACGGCGCCGAGCGCCCCGCAAAGGCTGAGCCGTTAAGTGCGGAGCGCAGTGCGCTCCGCATAGGCGAAGTGAGCAGCCACAAAGGCTGCGAAGAATCGCTGAAAGCGATTAATCAGCG
>OMJG01000637.1_pt1 | contig 24984 bp, 26 predicted proteins | sample 1646431 | NCBI WGS metagenome assembly OMJG01 (sample SAMN03771674, study PRJEB25209) | food metagenome | isolation source: Cotija cheese | place: Mexico:Jalisco,Michoacan | collected 2011-12-12
CACCCATCTCTGCCAGTAATTCTGTCATTTAAATTACCTCTTTATCTTCATCTTTCCGCGCACTAACAAAAAGTGTCCCGATCGGTTCATTATTCATGATCTTGAAAATGATCGATGGGTTAGCACCATTTGCCAAGACCATCATTTTATTGTTCTTTAAAATGCTTTGTGCTGCCTTTAGCTTAGTTGCCATGCCACCAGTTCCTAATTCCGTAACTGCACCGCCAGCTTGACGAACTGCATCTTCAGTGATCTCATGCAAAACATCGATCAATTTAGCGTCAGCAAACTTATGCGGGTTTTTAGTATAAAAACCATCGATGTCTGAGAGCATCACTAATAAGTCTGCATTTGATCGGGTCGCAACGATTGCCGAAAGCTGATCATTGTCACCAAATTTTGTGTGATGATCCAATTCATCAACTGCAACAGCATCATTTTCGTTAACGATAGGGATCACACCCCATTCCAGCAATTGCTTCATCGTGTGATGGACATGTTCTTGGCTCGCAGGAAAATCAAAAACATCATGTGTCAGTAAAACTTGGCTGATTTTCTGCCCGTAAACTGCAAAACGCTGTTGATAGACAGTCATTAATTCACTCTGACCGATCGAAGCCAGTGCCTGTTGTGCCTGAATTTCTCTGGGTCGCTTAGTGAGGCCCAATTGTCCCATGCCAACGCCGATTGCGCCGGACGAAACTAAAATCACTTGTTTACCTTCATTGACCAAGCCCGTTAGTGTATAACTCAACTGGTCGATCGCTTGTAAATTGATCTTACCATTAGGGTGGATCAAGGAACTAGTCCCAATTTTCACTACGAGCCGCTGCACATTTTCCATGTGGCGGATTGACTTCATGTTTATTTCCTCCAATTTTCAAGTAACACCCCCATTCTACAACAAGACAGCTATCTTGACACCGTAATTATTAAACTTTATTAATTTTTCCACTTGTTTTTTCTGATTATCTATGCCAGAATGTTTAAGAGCAAATAACCGGCGTCAGAGAGCGCCATTTGGAGGAATTGAATATGGAACAAGTGCATCGTACTGTCGAAACAACAGCAAAGGGCAGCTTTACTAAGCAGCAAAAATGGGTCACTGCTTCAACCGCAGCGGGTTTTACCCTTGAAAACATGGATATTATGTTTTTGTCATTTTCGCTGGCTTCTATTATTGCAGAGCTAGGTATCTCAAGCGGCCAAGCTGGTTTGATCGGATCATTGACTAACATTGGAATGTTGGTCGGTGGGGCCTTATTTGGCATTATCGGTGACCGGTATGGTCGTGTGAGGACATTTTCTTACACGATTTTTATTTTTGCCTTGGCAACAGGGTCAATGTTTTTTGCCCATTCGCTGCCAATGATCTACTTGATGCGCTTTTTAGCCGGGATCGGTGCAGGCGGTGAGTATGGGGTCGGAATTGCTTTACTGGCAGAAAACTTTCGCTCTGACCAAATCGGCCGGATGTCTTCGATAGCCGCAATTGGCGGTCAAGTCGGAGCAATTTTTGCCGCTATCATGGCAGCTTTGATCATTCCGCATTTTGGCTGGAACGCTTTATTCTTATTAGGGATCATCCCAGTAATCTTGACTTACTTTATTCGTCGCCACGTCACTGAAACACCTGATTTCATCGCGGCACAAAAGCAGGAAAAAGCCACACATAATAAACCATCTTTCAAGCAATTATTTGATACGCCCCACAAAGCCGTTCAAACTTTAGGTTTAATGGTCATGACTATCGTACAGATCGCCGGTTATTTCGGCTTAATGAACTGGCTGCCAGTCATCGTGCAAAAACAACAAGGTTTGTCTGTATCTGGTTCATCATTATGGATGGTTTCCACGATTTTAGGCATGAGTTTAGGCATGGTAGTTTTTGGACAGTTGATGGATAAATTAGGACCGCGTGTTTCATTTGCAATTTTCTTATTGGGGTCGGCATCCGTGATGTTTGCCATCCTCTTTGCCAAAACAAATGCATCAATGCTGCTCATTGGTGCGATCATTGGCTTCTTTTCAAACGGAATGTTCGGCGGTTACGGTGCTGTGATCAGTCGTTTGTATCCCACAGAGATCCGTTCCACCGCGAATAATCTGATCATGAATGTCGGGCGCGCAATTGGTGGCTTCTCATCAGTTGCCATCGGGCTTTTGATGGATCACTTTAACTTAGCTGTTACCATGGGCTTCTTATCCGCTCTATACATTATCAGCTTCTTAGTCATGATCTCATTGCCGGGTTTACGCCAGCTGACACCAAATCAGAATAACTAAATTAAAATTAAATCTTAAAAAGAACGCTGCACCATAACGTGAAATAAAAGCTCACGTTATGGTGCAGTTTTTAATATCAGAATAACCAACTGAAGAACTTTAAACCAGCTATATTTCTGCGATACTTTTAGCCAGTTTTGTCAAATTGGCTAAGACTTTCCCATATTTCTAGCCGATTTTGACTAATTGGCTAAAACTTCCACATACTTCTAGCCGATTTTATCAAATTGGCTAAAACTTTCCACAACTTTTAGCCAGCTACTTGTGAAAAGACCATAAAAATAAAACAGATGCCGCAATTATATTTCAAAATATAGTTGCGACACCCGTTTTATTTATTCATTATAGCTAACAACTTCGATCTGCCCGTCAACAAGTCTTAACTTTGTCAAACTGCCATTTGCAGGACGTTCGCTCAGATCATATCGTCCGGCAGCATATCTGTCCATTAAACTCAACAATGTATTACCATGCGAAATGACTAAGACATTATCCCCATCATGAAGGCTCTCATCCGAACTGATCAGAGCAAAGCCTTGGTCAATACGATTCCAATACTCTTCATGATTTTCGGCTAAACCAAATGGATCGGCCTCTTTTAAGAAATCTTTTGCCGTGTCAAACGAATATTTTTCGACAATTTGCGGAAAGTTTTTCAGTCCGTGCGGTCCTGCTGCCAAATACCAAGCTTGATTCATATCCGTGCCTTCGTAATACCCGTAAAATTCTTCCCGGAAATAAGAAACAGGTTTGGGGTCTTTAATGTTCGAAACCTGATTTTCGGCTAAGACAATTTTCGCAGTAGCGATTGCACGGCCCGTATCCGAACAAAATGCTCCAGCAAACGGCACCTCTGCCAACCGTTGCCCGATGTCCTTGGCTCCATCGATCCCCCTTTGTGTCAATGGTGAGTTGCTCCACCCTTGCAACTTATTAAAAATATTATAGTAAGTTTGCCCATGACGTACTAAATATAAATTAAGCACTCTCATTAAAGATCCATCTCCTATTAAACTCTTGCTAACTTCAAGATACCCCTCACAATAACCAGTCTACACATACTTTTATTAAAAGTTTTTAACATTAATAGCTTTAACAAAAGAAAAATTATCATCTGTAAAGGTAAATTTTAAAATACAACAGTTATGAAAATCAGTGACACGTTGCCGAATTTCTGTGTAAGAAAGCCATTTCTGCAAAAACATAAAGCATGCTCCACCATGACTGACAGCTAGTACACGTTCATGGTCAGGCTTGCTCATGATAGCTGTTAACGTATCATTCATCCTTTTTTGAACCTGCAGATCTGATTCTCCACCAAATTGCAGAAAAAAGTCGCCATAAGAATGCCGTTTTGAATCATCTTTAGGATTAAGTTGTTCGCTTTGGCCTTCAAATACTCCAAAATTCCATTCTTTTAACCCCTTGAGCCTCGTATAAGGTTGAGCAGTTATAAATTCAAGAGTATCACAAGCACGTTCCTGAGTAGACGAGTAGGCATGATCAAACTTTAACCCTTGTTGTTTGAAATAGGCACCTACTTTTTTAGCATCCTCAATACCTTGTTTAGTCAAAGGAGAATCGCTCGCACCTTGGATCCGATGTAATTTGTTGAACAACGTTTGACTATGTCGCATTAAGTAAAGTTCCGACATCAATAGCCCTCCTTTTAGAAAAATAGCAATCATTATTCTTTGAAAATTTCATAATTTTCCGACCTTAAGTGCAAGTCAACTCCTTATACATGAGTTTACCTTTCAACATACACTAATTCGTCTTACTCTTCATAGGTTATGCTGCTAACCAATTGCTCCCAAATTATCTTTAGCTTGTTTAATTTTTTGTAATTGGAACTATTATTCAAAAAGAGGTTCACTTTTGCTTTATTCTGTTCACACGAGCCCCTTAATAGGCACTTAGTAAGAGTATGAATCTGCGTATTATCTTTAGTAACGTTTAAATGCCCAAAATAAAATATAACTTGATTAACTAATGAGATTCTTTTTTTCACGCTATTTTCTTGTTAGTACATTTTTGTTAAAAGTCCGCACGGAATAATTACAACATTTAATTTTTTTAAAATAGCACAAACTCCGTTTTCTTCTGATCAATGCCGCGCCAAATTGTACCATCATCCATCGCGGTCGCCAGAAAGACACTCCTTTGGACTAAAGTTTCATGTTCTTCACTGATTTGATCCTTAGAAAAATTTGCTACTCCAACTGCTTTTATTTTTCCCTCTTCTCATGCATCAGCCATAACATTCATATAATCATTACTTATTTTATATTTTGGTGAAGCATGTGTCTGATAAAAAAACTTCTGTTCGGCTCCTGAACGTTCCGGGCTGCCATCTAAGGCCTTCATTAACGTCTTAGGATCTTTAGGATCTGCTTTCCGTTTGTTGCCCAGAGGTATCATGTTGGCCCGTGCACAATTTTATCGGCAATTATGGCACTTTGACCACTTTACTTAATGACCTTTTCGAGCAATCGAAGTACCATTTCCATAAAATGCCGCAGTATCAAAAAAGTGCTTGTTTTGTTCTAAAGTGACCTCAAAAACTTGCCGTTTTCATGATCACTTCTCTGGTTTGATATTCAATTTAGCGAGCCAATTCTCAGATCTAGAATAGTTAACCCTGATTGCTCCAGCTTTTTAATAAAATGCTCCGTTCACAATGAACAAAGGCATTTTTATTTTCTGTTCATCAAACTAATTTCATAATTTAGTCTTCAGTTGCTACATGTCATTTCAACGTTTATTAAATTGGAGTAAAGCATAGACCAAAAAAAGAACTTGGAGCAAAATGATCCCCCACGAAAAACTATGAGTCATATATTCATAAATAATGCTAAGTAATATTAAAACAGCAATAATAATGGCGAGCCACATTTTTCCCTTCACTTGAACACCGCTCTCTTTTGTAGATACACAAAGTGATTAACAACTATTCCTTACTTCCATTATATAATAATTTTTAAAAAAATCGGTAAGTAATACCATCGAGATCGATCTATTTTTGTAGCAAATTCTGCATTAACATTCGCCCAATATCCTGTTGTAATTTCAAAGCTCTTTGATGTTGCTTTAACCCAGTAAATCTTGTCAAAACAATACAATCGAACCATTTTTGGTTCAATTTCAACCGAGCACAGTCATGTTCAACATTGACTAAGTCTCCTGTCTTGTTAAAGGTATCCCCACTAAATTTCAAATCGTCAGCATAATAAATCAACTTGCCGCGTTCCGTCTGCTCATGTAAAGCATTTTGGCAAAAAAACGTAAATTCGTTATTCTCGCCAAATAACTCTTGCCAAGCAGGCAAAAGCGCTGCTGCCGTTAAAAAATTATCCTTTCCAGCTACCACTGGGGCAATAAAATTACGCTGTAACTGTAAGCCAGGAAAGTTATCCGTTAACCAGTCACTAACTTTTTTTCTGCCAAAGTGATCCAATAAAATGTTAGCAGCCGTATTATCTGAAGTGCCTAGCATCAATGCTACAATATCACGTAAACTCCACTTTGTTTGTGACAGATAGTGCATGACACCTGCTCCAGCAACTCGCTGTTCAGGCCGCACGGTTAATGTTTTTTTTAAAATATCAGCTTTTTGCTGCCAGATACTCTTCACATAATCAGCGATGCCTACTTTGAGCAAACTCGCTCCGGGAAAAATTTTTTGTTCTTTCAAAGTAAAAGTCTTCCCTGATTCATCTTGGATCACGACTGCTACCTGAATTTTTTCTTCTTGCAGCCGTTCAGTTAATTCCAATGCTAATTTTTCGCTCATTCCTGCCATTTTTAGCTCCTTATTTTTTGCCCTCTGCTCTTGTTTATTGCTCCTTTTTTATTTCTTCCCGCAAATACTTGCCAGTGATCGACTTGGAACTTGTACACAACCGTTCTAACGTTCCAGAAACTAAAACTTGACCACCTTGTTGGCCACCTTTAGGTCCGAGATCAAGACAGTAATCGGCATTCCCTATCATCTGTAAATTATGTTCGATCACGATAATCGTGGCCCCCTGCTTCAATAAACGCTCAAAAACTTCCAGCAAAACTTCAATGTCTTGTGGATGTAACCCGACTGTTGGTTCATCGAAAACAAACAGGGCCCCCGTTTGTTCATGTCCCATTTGTGATGCCAACTTTAACCGTTGCGCTTCACCACCTGAAAGTGCAGGTGTTCCCTCTCCTAAAATCAAATAACCTAAACCGATCTCATTTAATAACTGCAGTGTATGATAGATCGCGGTTTTATCTTTAAATACTGTAAGTGCGTCTTCAATACTCAAGGACAGAATATCAGCAATCGAATATCCATGCCATTTGATCTTTAATGTGTCCTCATTATATCTTTGACCATCACATGTCGGACACGTTTCCTCCATATCTGGCAGGTACTGAATATCTAAATTGATGACACCTGTTCCTTTACAAGTTGGACAAGCTCCCATTTTAACGTTATAGGAGAATCGACTTGCCGTATATTTTTTCTTTTTTGCTGCCAAAGTGGATGCAAATAGCAACCTGATCTGGTCAAATATTCCTGAATAAGTTGCTACTGTTGAACGAACATTTTTACCAACAGGTGTTGAATCAATTGTTTTAACTGTTTTAAGTCCAACATTATCTAGCCGGTCAACATGTTGATGCAACGCATGACCCTTTTGCTGAGCTTCGATTGCTGGGATCAATGAATCCAAAATCAAACTCGTTTTACCTGCACCGGAAAATCCCGAAACGACCGACAAGCGTTTGAGTGGAAAAGTTGCAGTAACATCGTGTAAATTAAACTTATCAGTCACATGTAAACTGACATTGCCTTGCTCAAAAATTTTTTTAGCAGCAGGTAATCTCCGTTGGGTCAGTTTCTTTTGATGTGATAAATATGGTGCGATCAAAGAGCCTTTGGTTTTTATGATTTCTAGTGGACTACCTGCAGCAACGATCTCTCCCCCAACTTTACCTGCACCTGGACCCGTTTCGATGATATAATCACTAGACGCAATAATAGTCGGATCATGTTCAACAACTACCACCGAATTTCCCAGCTGGACTAATCTGTGCATTATATCGATCAACCCCGCCACGTTAGCTGGATGTAAGCCGATCGATGGTTCATCTAACACGTATAAAACACCAGTTGTCTGACTGTGCAAAGTTTTGACTAACTGGATCCGTTGTAATTCACCAGTCGATAAGGAGGCACTCGGACGATTTAAAGACAAATAATTCAAACCTAACTCTAATAAGGGCGTCAGTGACTGAGTCAATTCCTTGATAATTTGCTTTGCCATCGTACGCATGTTTTCCGGCAAGTGGTCACTTAGTTGTCCACTAAAATCAGCCAGCTCCTCTAACGTCAGTTCACTAACTTCAGCAATATTTTTACCATCAAGTAAGCTCGTAAGCAAATGCGGTGCTACCCGTGTTCCATGACAGGTCGGGCATTCGGCAAAACTGTAAAATCGATTTAAACGTGCCAAAGTCCGCTCATTACTTGAATTTTTAGCAGTATCCTCCACGGCCTGATAAGCATTCTCATACAAAGCATGGTCCATGTTAAACACACGCCCCGTAGAAGAAGGAATCGAGATCTGATACTGTTTCTTTTTACCATGTAACACTAATTTTTTTTCATGTTCGGTCAGATCTTGATATGGTACGTCGATTCGAACTCCCATTTGCTCGATCACATAAGGCATAAAGTTTCGCCCTGGCAAATGCCACGAAGCCACAGCCCCGTCTTTAAGCGATTTAGTTGGATCTGCTATCAAAGCTTGCGAATCAACTTGACGAACTTGCCCACTGCCACCACATGTTGGGCAAGCCCCTGTCGAATTGAAGGAAAAATCTTCGGCAGCTGGTACGGTGAATGCGACCCCACAGGTCGGACATGTGATCTTCCCCATTTCAGTACCGGCAACCGCCATTTTACGCGCAACTTCGATGGTTGGTGAAATTTGATGTCCATTAGGACAACGATGTGAAGCCAACCGAGAAAACATCAGACGCACCATATTTAAAATTTCTGTCATTGTCCCCACAGTCGAACGACTGCCAGGCAAACTTGGCCGTTGCCGTAACGCAATGGCAGCTGGTAAATACCTAACGGCAGAGACCTGCGCTGGACTGGCCTGTGTTACTCTACGTCTGGTATAAGTGGACAAAGAGCTTAGATATCTCCGTGAACCCTCAGCGTATAAAACGCCGAGAGCCAATGAAGACTTGCCCGATCCAGACAAACCAGAGATCGCCACTACTTGATGCAAAGGAATGTCAACGTCGATATGTTTTAAATTATGCACATATGCATCTCTAACCTCAATTGTCATAGGGAGCGTACTTTCCAACTTACTCAAAAAAATCATCCTTCTCTTTTAATTACTATACAAAACTCAAACTGCTATTAGTAACGACTAAGTCCATCATAGAACAAGGCCAATTTTAATTAAAAAAATTTGATTCATAGCTTATATCACAGCATATCTAATAACAAAATCGTTCCTAGTCCAGCCACAGCGATCATGACGGTCGTGGTCGTCCATGAAAGAAAAGTTTCCTTCACGGAAAAATTAAAGTATTCTTTGACCATCCAAAAACCAGCATCGGTCACATTATCACCGAAAATACTGCCCACACCGATCGCCAAAACAACTAATACCGGATCAGCACTAGTTTGAACGATTAACGGACCCATCAAGCTGGCAGAAGTCATCGCCGCAACCGTGGAAGACCCCAAGCAAACATGCATTAAAGCCGCTATCAACCACCCAGCAACGATCGGTGAAAAATTGATTCCTTCAAAGAGACTGGAAATATAGGTTGCAACACCTCCTTGTTCCAAAACAGCCTTAAATGCCCCTCCAGCACCAGTCAAAAAAACAACAAGCGCTACCTGTTTGATTCCTTTATTTAAAGAATGCGTAATTTGACTCATTGTCCGTTGTTGCTTTTTACCCATCGTATATATTGCAAATAACAACGACATGAGCATCGCAACATCAGGATCGGCCAAAAAATTAACCAATGAAGTAGCTCTCCAAGATAGATGAGTAAATTGACGAAAAACAGTCAAGAATCCGATAAGTATGACTGGCATCATTGTAGTTAATAGACTGATCGAAAAATGTGGCAAAGTCTGTTGGCAGGGTGATTTTTCGTCAGCGTCAAAACCATTTAATCTGATCTGATAACGATACATTCCTGGGAAAAAATGTTGGAGAACAGTATTCCATAAGGGCCCAGAAATCAATATGGTCGGAATTGCCACTACAATACCGACTAAAATCACATTGCCAACATTCACGCCTACGATTTCTGCTAAAGCCGTAGGAGCTGGGTGTGGTGGTAATAAGCCATGCATCGTGTTTAATGTTGCTCCCATTGGCAGAGCTAATTTAGCCAAGGGAATCTTCAATTCACGGGCGATCTCAAAAATAATTGGGATCAAAACGACTAAACCTACTTCAAAAAAAAGAGCAAAACCGATGATAGCCGAGGCTAAAACGACCGCTAACTGCATTTTAGCCTTGCCGAAACGACCAATCAGTCTATTAGCGATCACGTAACTTCCCCCTGCATCAGCCAGTAATTTACCAATCATTGAACCACAGGAAATGATCAAAGCCAAATCACCCAACTGTTCAGCCATCCCAGAAATAACAACTTGCGGAACATTAGCAAGTGGAATGCCTAAAGCAACACCGACCAGCAGTGAGATCAAAAGCAAAGCACTAAAGGTTTCCAATTTAAACTTAATAATCAAAACTACCAATAATACAACACTTACGCTCACTACCAGTAATGGCATTTTAAACACCCCTTCATAACTATGCATTTATTTAAATTCTACCATGATTTATTAGGATAATGCATTCTCTAACTGCAAACGATATCATTTTTTTGGTAAAATATTCTCCAAAATTGTAAAATAAAAGTATAGTAATCAGGGAGGAAAAATTTGTGCCAAAAATAAAAATTGTCTTTTGTGACGTCGATAATACATTGATCACAAGTAAAAATAAACTCTTACCACAAGTTAGTTCAGCCATCCAAGATTATGTTGTCGCTGGTGGGATCTTCGTCTTAACCTCCGCACGTCCACCAATGGGAATGCAGGCATTAGCACAGCAAATTGGTTGTTCTTCGTTGCAGATCTGCTTAAATGGTGCATTGATCTTGCAAAAATCTCAGAATTCAGTAGAAACTGCTATCTTGTTTGAAAAATCAATTCCTACTGCTATTTTACCCACAATCTTGAAAATCGTATCCCAACAAAACCTGACAGTTAGCGTTAATGTTTTTGCAGGAAAAAAATGGCTGGTCCAACAACATGACTGTTGGGTCAAACAAGAAGAAGAGATCACGGGTGCTTCAGCAACTATTACATCTTTTGATTCACGATTGCGTAACGTGAACCACCCCATACATAAAATTTTATGCATGGGAGAACCCGACCAGATCGATAACTTAGAAACACTATTAGATCGCCGATCTGACTTGTATCTAAGCTATCTCCGTTCAAAGCCAAAATATTTAGAGATCGTTGACCACAGCGTTTCAAAAATGAGGGCGATCGAAACTGTTGCGAACTTTGCTCACATACCGATAGAACAAACAATGGCGATCGGCGATGGCGAAAATGACCTGCCAATGATCAAAGACGCTGGCATTGGGATCGCTGTTGCAAATTCTTTTCCTAAAGTCAAGGCAGCCGCCACACACATTGTCAGATCAAATGATAATGGTGGAGTCGCTGAAGCAATTCGCAAATATACAGGACTATCTAGGTAATTGGTACATCATTTTACAAAGAATCATTCAAAAGATAGCAGCCAGCAAAGTTTTTTAAAGGCTGCCGAACCTTCTAAAAACAAAAACAGATCAGCAACCACGTTTTGTGGCAAACTGACCCGTTTTTTTCTTGTTATTTGTTTTGAGTAGTCCGACCCATTTTTGGAAAATGCAACTTTTGGTTCAATAAATATCTAACACCAAACGCTACAACACCTAAAATGATATAGACAACTGGATCCAATGTCTGATTGTATTTAACAGGTATCAAAGCAATCAAGCCAAATGCAACCATCCAGATCGCGATCAACTCTAGTGTCACAATGATCCCCCGAGTAACTTTGTGTTTCGATTCTTTGGATTTATTAGGATCCATCATCACATAGAAGAATGCCAAACCAACACCAGCAATAACTGAAGTCCCCAGCAATGTGATCCATCCGCCATTAACTGCATTCTTACTGTGATCAAAGAATCCAACCAAGGCATACATTAAACAAAACATAATGAACATGATCAAGCCATTATCTAATGCCATCAGCCAAAAGATGTTGCTGGTACTCCGTGCTTCTTTTTTCTGATTATTGCCTTTAATGATCTTTTCAGCATACTCTGTCACGGGCCCATACAACTTAGCAGCTGTGAACCCGCTTTTTTGCTTGTCTAATAACTCGCGGTATGTGTCATTTAAGACTTCTTCTTTTTTCTCCAGATCATAATTATATTCATCCAGATTTTTATTTAAATGAAACATGAAATCTTCGTTTCGTTTTGTTAAGCCGGCAAATTCTCCGTCACGAACTGTAACTTCAACATGCTCTTGGTGTTGAGCCTGTTTTTTTGCAGCCTTTTCATTTTTTTCCCTAACTGTTTCTTCTTTCAAGGAAAGTCCTCCCATTCTCCTAGTCGAGTATTAATTTAAAGACTATATCTATTATAGGCTGGAATAAATTTCCAACCCCCAAAATCATTCTCCAGCCTAGATTTCGTCTTTTAATCGAGTAACCTACATCTTGCTGGATGCTTTAAAGCAGTGCATTACACTCTTGGTCGAGCTCTGTAAATCAGTCAACTCCGCTTATCCAGTACCAACAGTACATCGCTGAAAAACACGATATACTGTTGGTACACGATAATGCTCATTGTCTCCCGATTTCCGCCGCTCTGTTTTAGACATTGAATCTAAATTCAATAATGTCTCCATCTTGAACTTCGTATTCCTTGCCTTCTAGGCGAAGCCTGCCTGCCTCCTTGACCGCTTGCATGCTTCCATATTTATCCAAGTCATCAAATGAGACCGTTTCTGCCCGAATGAATCCTCGTTCAAAATCAGAATGGATAACACCAGCAACTTGTGGGGCTTTCATGCCTTTTTTAAACGTCCAGGCTCTTGTTTCTTTACCGCCAGCAGTAAAGAAAGTTGCTAAGCCCAACAATTTATATGAAGCCTTGATCAAACGGTCCAAGCCAGATTCTTCCACGCCTTCCGCTTCTAAAAAGTCTTGGCGGTCATCATCATCTAGTTCAGCAATCTCTTCTTCAGTTTGTGCGCAGACAGCCAAAGCTTCTGACCCCTCACTCGCAGCAAAATCTTGGACTTCTTTGAAGTACTTGCTGGCTTCAGGATCGGCCATGTCTTCTTCAGCAATATTAGCAACATACAAAACTGGTTTAGCAGTCAGTAAGAATAAACCTTTAACGATTTTTTGCTCATCCTCGTTAAATTCCAACGTCCGAACTGATTTACAAGCTTCTAAGACGGGCTTAATTTTTTCTAATACTTTAAATTCTGCAACTGCTTCTTTATCCTTAGTTGTTCGCGCAACTTTTTCTACCTTAGCGTAACGTTTGTTGACAGCCTCTAAGTCGGCAAGGACTAATTCTAAGTTGATCGTGTCAATATCGTCTAATGGTGCGATTTTATTGGAAACATGAGTAACATTGTCATCATCAAAAGCTCTGACAACATGGACAATCGCATCAACTTGACGAATGTTTTCTAAGAATTTATTTCCCAAACCTTCACCCTTACTGGCACCCTTGACGATTCCTGCGATATCAGTAAATTCAAAGGTCGTATGGATAATTTTTTTAGCTGGTTCGATCTCATCGATCCGCTGCAGCCGACTATCTGGTACTTCTACCATTCCCACGTTGGGGTCGATCGTAGCGAATGGGTAGTTGGCCATTTCAGCGCCCGCTTTTGTAATTGCGTTAAATAATGTTGATTTACCAACGTTGGGCAAACCTACGATCCCTGCTGTTAATGCCATAGTCTAATTTCACTCTTTCTTACTTCAATTTTTAATGCTTTTTACTTATCTAATACCTTTTTCATCCGCCGTTCAAATTCTTTTCGGGATAACATTACTAACCGGCCGCAGCCAGTACACTTGATTTTAATGTCCATGCCCATTCTGATGATTTCCCAACGGTTAGTGCCGCAAGGATGCGGCTTTTTCATTTCTACAAAATCATGTAATTCGTACATCTTCTCACCTGCTTAATCCAAACGAATATCCAAAACATCTAAGATTCTGTTTAAATCATCATTTGACAAATAATTGATCTCGATTTTTCCTTTGCCGGATTTGTCATTATTTTTGATAGCAACCTTTGTCCCAAATTTTTCGCCTAGCCGTTCTTCACTTTCTTTGATAAATGGTGAAGCCTTCTTTTGCTTGGTTCTAACTTGTTTTCTCAAATCACCATTCAAAGCGGCCACTGCTGTTTCTAATTGACGCACTGTCATTTTCTGAGCGATTGCCTTCTTGGCCAACCCCAAGATTCTTTTCTTATCTTTAAGAGACACTAAAGTCCGTGCTTGTCCCATCGACAGCTTTTGTTGACGGATCATTGTTTTGACTTCTGCCGGCAAACTTAGCAAACGTAAGTAATTTGCTATATATGGGCGAGACTTGCCTAAACGATCTGAAACCTGAGTTTGAGTCAGGTTCAATTTTTCCATCAAAGTGTTATATGCCTCAGCTTCTTCGATCGGGTTCAAGTCTTCTCTTTGTAAATTTTCCAGAACCGCGATCTCCATCATGCGTTCTTCATCAACTTCCCGGATAATTGCTGGGATCGTCCTTTTCTCGGCCAGCTTAGATGCGCGGAAACGGCGCTCACCGGCGATGATCTCATAACCTTTGACCGTTGACTTTCGAACTATGATTGGCTGAAAAACACCGCTCTTTTTGATCGAGTCTGCCAATTCTGACAAACCTTTCTCATCAAAATTTTTCCGCGGCTGATACGGGTTCGGCCGGATCTCATCTAATAAAATTTCACTGACAGTTTCATTTTCCGAAGCCTCCTCTGAAAAGTCTTCAAACAAAGCCTCGATCCCACGCCCTAATCCTTTCGAATTCTTCTTTTTATTCACCATGAGCAGCTAAAACCTCCTTGGTCAATGACATGTATTTCCATGCTCCTTTAGAATTGGGGTCATATTCGATAATAGACATTCCATGACTCGGAGCTTCAGATAAGCGTACACTTCGTGGAATGATCGTCTTATACACCTTGTCTTTGAAAAACTTCTGCACTTCTTCAACAACTTGATTCCCTAGGTTTGTCCGAGAATCATACATAGTCAGCAAGACGCCTTCTATATATAAGTCCGGATTAAAGTGTTTTTGAACCAAATGAACGGTATTCATCAACTGACTTAATCCTTCCAAAGCATAATATTCGCTTTGAACTGGTATCAAAATACTGTCACAAGTCGTAAAAGCATTGATCGTCAAAAGTCCTAATGAAGGCGGGCAATCAATCAACGCATAATCATAATCATCAACGATCGGCAAAATTGCATCTGACAAGCGTTTTTCACGCGCCATTTGAGAAGTTAATTCAATTTCCGCTCCTGACAATTGAATCGTTGCAGGGACCAGATCTAAATTTTCTGCTTCTGTCTTGATAATGACATCTTCGACTGGTGTTTCATTGACTAAAACATCGTAAATGTCCTCTTTGATTTCAGATTTTCTGACACCCAGACCGCTTGTTGCGTTGCCTTGAGCATCTAAATCGATCAAGAGAACTTTTTTACCTTTTTTGGCTAAACCAGCCCCCAAATTGATCGCGGTCGTTGTTTTGCCGACGCCACCCTTTTGGTTCGCTAACGCAATAACTACTCCCATCGAAATGATTACCTCCTAATTACTTGTTCTTATCTTTTTGCTTTGTATCATCGAGAGGGATGTCAATGATCATCCTATGAAAGCCAGCAACATCCTCTTCACTTGTTTTTAGTTTAATTCCTGCATCTTGGACCATCTTCACAGATTTCTTAATGGTATTGACTGCTACTTTAGTACTCCTGGAGGTTCCTTTAGTACGAACTTTCGGTTTCTTTTTAGCTTGCGGTTTTGACTTAGAGTTTTTTTGGACCAGCTGTTCAGTTTCTTTGACCGACAATTCTTTATTTTCGATCTGCTCTAAAAGTTGGTTTTGTTGGTGTTGATCAAGACTGACCAGCGCCCGCCCATGCCTTTCCGTTAATTTACGTTGTAAAATGGCTTCTTGGACTTGCGAAGATAGTTTAAGCAGCCTCAGTTTATTAGCCACAAAAGACTGGCTTTTACCGATTGCTTGGCCAAGCTGTCCTTGCGTCAAGCCGTTTAGTTTCATCAATTGCTGATAGGCTTGAGCTTCTTCGATCGCCGTCAAACTTTCGCGTTGTAAGTTTTCGATCACAGCCATCGAGGCCGCTTCGTTATCAGACATTTTACGCACAATTGCCGGAATTTTTTCCCAATTCAAAGTTTCAATTGCTTTAAATCGACGTTCACCCGCAATGATCTCATACTTGTGCGGTTCATATTCCCGCAAAATAATTGGTTGCAACAGCCCGTGTTCGCGGATCGTGTCAGCCAACTCACCGATACTTTCTTTAGTAAAAATTTGGCGAGGCTGGAATCTGTTAGAAATAATAGCCGTCAAAGGAACTTGAACAACTTCGTCGCCCTTGTGCGGCTCTTCTTCATGCTTATTTTTCCCAAAAAATGAAAATGCCATGACTGGCCTCCTCGATAGTATAATCAAAAAAATTTGCTTCTATTACGGCTGCTAAAACGACTAGCGTTTTTCAATCTGCTTAATTTAGAGTCCTCATTTTACCAAGGGTTCTTTTCCTGGTGTCCCCGCCTTACGTGGGTATTTCTTTGGTGTTGCCTTTTCTTTAGTGATCACAACAATATGCCTTTGTTCATCAACCTCAGGTAATTTCGTTGCAATGTCTTCTTGCAAACGACCGCCTAACATCTGAAACGCATATTGGGCCCGCTTTATTTCTTCACTTGCTTTTTGAGCCTTTAAAGCTACGAACTTCCCGCCGACCTTGGTCAAAGGCAAGCATAATTCTGATAAGACTGGCAAGTTAGCCACCGCACGGGCCGTGACGATATCAAAGCTTTCTCTGGCCTGACTTTTACGGGCGCCAAAATCTTCAGCCCTGGCATGCTCCAGAGTAACATCGTTTAAGCCTAACTTCTTGACTAATTCCTCTAAAAATTTGATCCGTTTATTCAGTGAATCAACGATCGTAATTTTTAATGAAGGAAACAAGATCTTTAACGGCAAGGATGGAAAACCGGCACCAGCACCAACATCACATAGTGCTATAGGCTGCTCGCGTAATTCTGACAAATAAAAAGCTGGGATCAAAGAATCATAAAAATGTTTCAAATACACATCTTCTTCGTCTGTGATCGCAGTCAAGTTGACCTTTTGATTCCAATCCACCAACAAATTAAAATATGTAGCAAATTGCTCTTGCTGTTGTGGCGTTAGTTCGATATTCTGTTTTTGTAGTGCCTTATAAAATTCTTCAGGTTTCATATGCGTCCTCTTCGTTTCTTCTTGTGAAACAAAATAAGCTAAATAATGTTTCACGCACTTATTACAGTTTAAATTATTTGTGTTCGAAATACAACCTTTCACGCGAAGAATAGAGTAACATATATAGGAAAAGAAAAACAAATTTCTAACTACTTAATAAAGGTGGTCTTAACACGTGCAAGAAACAGATCAGATCCATGAATTGAAAGAACCTCTCGAGCAACATTTACCCCACATTTGGCAAGATCTTGTTTATCATAACGACGCTAAATTAACATTATGCGTGCCAGCTAATTTAAGCGGGCAAAAGCAGCCGCACTATCCCGTTATTTTATTTGCCCCAGACAGTTACACGAACAGATTGAGTGCTTTACTGCAATTCACACATAAAGGGTACGCAGTTGCTATTTTAAATGTGCTGGAAAAAGACCCCCTGAAAAATTTTAATTCAGCAGCTCGATTTTTAATGCTGCATGCGTGGCAATACCAGTTAGATCCACACCGGATCATCGCTATGGGAGAAGGGTTGGGGGCTTATGCCGCGGCTGGTGCTATTTTAGGTGTAGGAAAACAAACGATCAATCGAGAAGATATCCACACCTTACCCGTCCATTTTCGCAGCTGCATCACTATTTCAGGAAAATTTACCTTAGCAGGTCAGCCGCAGTTAACTGATTTGTTAGGTAAACGTCGACTGCCGCCGTTTTTATTGTTTCATGGCGAGAGTGATAAACTAGTGAGTTTTCAAGAAAGCCGGGCTTTTTTCGGACTTTTAAACGATCAAGCTGCAGACGTTGTTTTTTATAAAATCAAAGATTGTCCGCATGGCTCTGATGCCTTCTTTACTCCATACGTGCTTGACCTTTATGCAAATTTTATTGCTAAAACAATTCAAAAAGGAAAATAAACACCTAGAAAACTTTCAAGTATTTAAAGCATGTGCTATACTTGTTCAAATTTGTATCAAAATTTATATATGAGGAGCGGTTTATCCATGAACAGCGAACAACAATTAAACAAAATAGCAGAATATTCGCACGCGCATATGACCCAAGACCGAACTGGGCACGGATTCGACCATATTAGAAGGGTCGTAGCCATGGCACGAAAGCTAAGTGCCAAAGAAAATGCCGATCTCCTTGTCACTTTAGCTTCAGCTTACTTACATGATGTGATCGATGATAAATTAGTCGCCGATCCACAAGCTGCTTTGGATGATTTACAGGCTTTTTTGACTGAAATCGAGGTTTCACCCCAGCAGTCAAAAAAAATCTTATTCATTATCCAAAACATGTCCTTCGCTCATACTCTTGATGGCAAAGCTGTCCTGTTGCCATTGGAGGGACAAATCGTCCAAGATTCTGATTGGCTGGATGCGATCGGTGCGATCGGTATTACCCGAGCAATTTATTTTGGTGGTCATCATTCTGAAAAAATCTATGACCCTCGCATTAAACCGCGCGAATCTATGACTAAAGAAGAATACCGCAATTTGCAAAACGAAACGATCATTAACCATTTCTATGAAAAGTTACTAAAGATCAAGGACAAATTAAACACTCCCAGTGCACGACAGATCGCCGAGGATCGGCAACAATTCATGCTTGATTTTCTGTCTGAATTCAAGGATGAATGGCAAGCAGAAAAATAATAATGCTGCTTTTACTGAACAAAATTTTTCAAACCACATCTATAAATAAAAGCTCAACAGATATTTTTCACACTTTTCGTAAAAAATATCTGTTGAGCTTTTTCTTATTTTTCTATCCATCCGCCATCGATCGGTACGACAGCCCCATGAATATAATCGGAACTATCAGAGGCTAAAAACAAAGCTAATGAAGCAACTTCTTCTGGTTGTGCCCATCTTAAAGCCGGAGTTTGCGCCGCGACTTCTTTCGCCATTTGACCATCGCCCGCAAAATCAGCCTGATTCATTGGGGTGTTGATAGCACCTGGGGCAATGCAATTAGCGCGGATACCTTGAGCAGCATAATCATAATCGAGTTGTTTAGTATAACCGATGATAGCATGTTTAGCGGCTGTATATGCTGCTCCTCCGCCTCCGGCTACCAAACCAGCGATCGAAGCCATGTTGACGAAAACACCATGTTTTTGCTCTAACATATAAGGCAAACAATTGTTAGTAAGCAAAAACATACTCTTCAGATCCGTTGCCATTACGTTATCCCATTCTTCTTCACTTGTTTCTAAAGAAGGCTGGTATGCATCCAAGATCCCGGCGGTGTTTAACACAATGTCGATTCGTTTTGAATCTTTGATCACTAGCTCAGTCAACGTGGCTAATGCTGTTTTTTCCCGCACATCACACTGTACGAAAGAAAAAAGTGCCTCGTATTTTGTCTCGAGCAATTTGACCTGCTCAGCTTCCTGAATATCGACACCCCATACGCGTGCGCCTTCAGCTAGAAAAAGTTTAGCCTCGGCCAAGCCAATACCAGAAGCAACACCAGTTATGATGACTACCTTTCCTCTGAATGAACAATTTTCTGCCATTATTCGACCAGTTTCCAGTCATCTGCCAAAATGTCACACGAATTTGGCATAAATTGTGATAACGCTGGTTCTTCTTTAGTCCTGATCAAAAAATAAGGGTTGATCGTTTCACCATTTCTGGTGTCGTCGCTAACAACAAAGATATACTCTTCGCTGCCGTCCCATCCTTGACGAACAGCTTTTTTACCTGCTTTTAACTCAGGCAAAACTTTTTCAAATGTCATGCTGAACTCTCCTCATATTTCATAAAATAATTTTTACTTTCTACTTAGTTAAGCCATAGTGCCTTGAGATCCAATATATCACAACCGCTCCTAAAGCTGTCGCAATAAATTCGCCGATCCCGACCGTTAAAAATGTCCACCAAAATGGTGCCTGACTCATAATGTGCAATTCTAACGCCACACTCCACGACATTAGCGTGCAAATTACCACACTGATCGTCAATTTTAGCGGTACTGAAGTCGTATACCGGCTCAAAAACCAGCTAATAGAAGTCATAACCAAGGTCCCTAAAGTGCCAAATACGACATCGACTACTCCCATCGAAGACCACAGGTTTGCAATTAAACAGCCTAATGTCACTGCCCAAATGTAACGCTTGTTGAAAACTGTCAGATTATTTAACATTTCCGACAAGCGAAGTTGGATCGGACCATATGCCAAAGGGATCAATGCTACTGTAAGTACAACATAAAGAGCTGCTATCAAAGCTGTTTTAGTCATTTCAGAAACAGCTTGATTTGATTTTTCCATCACGAAAAACCTCCTAGTTTTTTTCGGTGGGATGTTTACGAACCACCATTTAATTATCATGGAAATATCCACTAATATTAAGTATAAATGAATTTTCCAACCATGCAATGCTCCTTTAAAATTTTTATTTTTCATCTTTAAATAGTAATTTCAGGCTATTTTCCTTGATTATATGATATCCTGTGAGTTATTGTAAATAGTAATTGTTTCACTTATGCCAGCAAACATGCTTGACATCAGCGTTTATAACCTGTACGATTGTTCGAAGTGATTACAATTAGAGCAACATATTTTAGCAGTTTTCTGAAATCAGCAAACTGTTCGAAGCAAGTTCCGTACACCTGCTTGTACGCTGCTTGCTCAATAATAACCTTAAGGAAAGTAATGATCTCATGGAAAATATTATAACTGTTTCACATCTAGACCTCAGGATCCCTGATAGGCTTCTTTTCTCTGACCTGAACTTCTCATTTCCTAAAAATAAATTAACCTGTATTACCGGCGAAAACGGGGTTGGAAAAACCACGCTGATCAAGCACATCCTAGAAGATCTCAGACGTCATCAAAATCAGCATGTGCAAGCAACGATTTCTCGCAACAAGATCCAATATGTACCGCAATTACGTAATATTGACGATGACTATCCGTTAAATATCCGCGATTTTGTATCTTTTGGCCTTAAAAAGAGATTGTTGCCGTGGAATTCAAAAAAAATGAAGGCCAAGGTTGAACATATCTTAGCCGAAACTAAATTGACTAAAATAGCTGATCAGCCGCTAGGTCATGCTTCCGGCGGTGAAAAACAACGCGCTTATTTAGCACAAGCCTTGTGTTCTGATCCCGAATTACTAATCTTAGATGAGGCCACTGCCAGCTTAGATACTGAATCTAAGAACTTCTTATTGCACATGTTAAAGTCTATCATGCGTGATAAGAATTTAACTGTTCTCTTCATCACACATGATCCTGAACTGATAGAAAAATATGGCGACTATGAACTGAAGCTGCAAAACCACACTGCTAATTTAAGTCAAAAGGAGGCTGCTAATTAATGCTGGAATATAATTTTATGCGCTACGCGTTTATTGCCGGCGTTTTTATCGCATTGATCTGTGCTTTTATGGGAGTTTTTGTCGTTGCACGGCAAACCTCTTTTTTTACCCACACCTTATCTGAGATCGGTTTTTCTGGAGCTTCTTTTGGCGTATTTGCTGGTATCCCACCACTATTTGGAATGTTACTGTTCACTTGTGCCAGTGGTTTATTTATTGGTTTATCTGGTGAAAAGGTGGGCCGCCGTGAAGCTTCGATCAGTGTTTTTTCAGGACTCTTTTTAGGTTTAGGTATCTTATTTTTATCGCTTTCGCAAAAACAGTCAAATTACGCTACTAGCATCTTGTTTGGCAGCATTGTTGGGATCGATAGATCTAACTTGATCACTTTAGTCGTTTTAAGTATCGTCTTACTGATCGTGGTAGCCTTGTTATTCCGCCCGCTTGCTTATAATTCATTTGACGCTCAAGGGGCAGAATTTAATCAGCGTTATAACCAATCGATCTCGATCATTTTCTTGATCTTATTGGCATTAACGATCAGTATCACAGCCCAGATCGTAGGTTCATTGTTAATTTTTGTCTTGCTGACCATCCCAGCACAGGCCGCAAAATATTTTGTTCATTCACTTAACAAAATGATTGCTTTGACCTTTGGTTTTGTTTTATTAGGAGTTTGGTTGGGGTTGTATCTTAGCTTCGTCACAAACTGGCCGGTCAGTTTTTTCATTACAGTGATCGAGTCTTTACTTTATGGCGGTGCAATTTTAAAGCAAAAAATCCGGACTGCACACAATTAACTTTGCTCATAGAATTCAAAAGAGTTTTAAATCAACAACCTTTTTAAGCAAGCATAATTCCATATCAAGCACTTACTTTTTGTAAGTACATTTACTAGTATTTTATAATAGCCTGTGCTATATTTAACTGGTTAGGGGTAGGAATTATAACGTCAAGGGTCGATGGAACGGAATGTGAACGTCGACAGAAGGACCTCCGTCATAGGTTCGCGCTATTTTTCCGCATTCACCAAAATTTAATATTCTCGGTGCTTGTCTCCCCCTTAATAAGGATCGCAATAAAAGAATTTATTTTATTATGCGGCCTAATATAACTTAGGGAGATGTTTATTATGACGATGCTATCTTGGAAAAGTCCAAAACTGACCGCACGGACATTATCATTAGCTGCTTTTTTGATCGCGCTAAACGTAATTTTAGGAAAACTGTCTGTTGGTTCAGAATCATTAGTCAAAATCAGTTTTGGTTTCATTGGTACCATGTTGTTAGGGTATTTCTTAGGTCCGTGGCTTGGCGGAGTTGCTAAGATATTATACGACCTAATTGCAAACACCCTGCTGGCAACGAGTTCACAATTTTTCATCGGCTTTACCTTAACGGCCTTTATCTCCGGCGTGATCGCAGGAATGTTTTTACACGATCAGAAGATAACTTGGCAACGTTTAGCTGCATATGAAGTTGTGCAAATGTTAGTTACTAATATTTTCTTCAACACTCTTTGGATCCATGTTTTGTACCACGCTCCGTGGGCAGCGCTGCTCGCCGTCCGGGGACCTAAGAATCTGATCATGTTTCCGATCGAAGTGATTTTAGGTCTAATGATCCTCAGAAGTGTTGCTCGGTTGAATCTCTCTGTAACTGATCAAAGATGACAGATAATAAAAAACGCTGTGTGTTCCTAAACTTTAGGACTACATAGCGTTTTCTTTTTGCCTTATACTAATAATAAATTTGAACGGGAGTGAACATTATGACTAAGATCACAATTTTTCAAGGAGATATTACAGTTCAAAAGGTGGATGCGATCGTTAACGCGGCTAATACCAGTTTACGCGGCGGCGGTGGTGTAGATGGTGCGATCCATCGGGCAGCAGGAGCAAAACTTGACAAGGCTTGTCAGAGATTGGGTGGCTGTTTGACTGGCGAAGCTAAAACAACTGCCGGTTTCAATTTACCAGCTAAATACATTATTCATACCCCCGGCCCAATTTGGCGCGGCGGAAACAATAATGAAGAGCAGCTGCTGCAAAATTGCTATCAAAATTGTGTGTTAGAGGCTGAAAAACACCATTGTCACAGTATTGCTTTTCCATCTATCAGTACAGGCGTCTATGGTTTCCCACTAAAAAAAGCTGCTCAAATTGCGTTGCAGACGCTCATTAAAAGTAACTCTTCCCTGTACATTACATTTGTTTGTTTTGATCAGCAGACTTATCGAGTCTACCAAGAAACTCTAGCCGCTCTTTTAAATTAGTGTCCCATTAGCTTAGCAACACGTTCTTGCAAATACGGTATTACCTCAGTTTGAAACCATGGGTTATTTTTTAACCAGCGCCGATTACGCGGTGACGGATGCACTAACGGCAGATACTCTGGAAGATAGTCCTTGTAGTTATGAATTACGTCTGCCAAACGAGCACTTTTCTTTAAATCAAGGTAATACCGACAAGCATAACTACCGACCAACAAAGTCAGCTCAACTTCAGGCATGGTTTCTCTGAGTGGATCATGCCACTTTTCTGCAAATCCTGGCCGCGGAGGGAGATCTCCGCCTTTTCCGGTTCCCGGGAAATAAAAATCCATTGGGATAATACCGATCAACCCTGAATCATAAAATTCCTCACGAGAAACACCCATCCATTCACGTAAAAGGTCTCCACTGCGGTCATTCCAAGTCAACCGCGTTCTTTCCGCAACTCTTCCTGGAGCTTGCCCGACAACAAGGATCTTAGCTCGTGGATCTGCGAGGAACAAGGGGCCGATCCCTCGTTTGCTGTATTCTCTGTTTTGTGGATCAGTTTCAATTTTTTTAGTTATTTTTTCAATTTTATTCATTTCATGATGCCTTTCCTTTGAGCAGTCAGTGTCTGACCATATTATAGAAAAATTTTTCTCAATAAACAAAAAGAAACAGCCAGTAATTACCTGAATTATTCATACTTTTCCCTTAAGGACTACTTTTTGTTGTTGTCATGCTAGTTCGCATCTTTTTCGTTTTTCACCTGTTGGGTGTACAAAAAGAGCACATCCTGTGCTATTGTAAAGTCGATGAAAACCACAAAGAACAGGAGTGCTCCTTATGTCAACTTTACATCATGAAAAACTTTTATTCAATGACCAGATCAACATTTCTAATGACGGTGGTGAGTTAGCGAACGATGCCGGAACTTTATTAATTGCTGAATTTCTGCACCAAATTCACTTTGACCAGCTCTTAGAAGATAACTTGCATTTTAAAGATGACCGTAAATATTGTACCTTTCCCTTGAACAATTTATTTAAGCAGTTGCTGTTGCAATTGCTGGCAGGATACTGCCAAGATCAGTCGGCTAATACCTTGTCACACGCCGTTGATTTTAAGCTGGTCTTGTCTCAAGCGGTCGCTTCCCAGCCGACACTTTCACGCTTTATCAATCACATTTCAGCGTCTGGGCTCTTTTCAGTCAAATCATTGCTCGGCTCGGTAGCTCACTTTGTTCTTGGGCAGCTAAATCAACATCAGCTGATCCTTGATCTAGATTCGACACATGCCGATACGTTTGGTGACCAAGAAAAGAGTGCTTATAACGGTCACTACCAGACCAACGGTTATCATCCTTTACTAGCCTTTGATGCTTTATCGGGCTGCTTGTTGAATGCTCAATTACGCCCCGGCAATCGCTATACTTCCCAAGGTGCGACTAAATTTTTATTACGGAGCTTACGGG
>OMJG01000638.1_pt1 | contig 24961 bp, 27 predicted proteins | sample 1646431 | NCBI WGS metagenome assembly OMJG01 (sample SAMN03771674, study PRJEB25209) | food metagenome | isolation source: Cotija cheese | place: Mexico:Jalisco,Michoacan | collected 2011-12-12
GTTGGCGCCCGCTCGGCCAAAGATTTATTCCTGTTGATACAGGTTGAAACGAGGAGTTACTTTGTGCCCTCGTTGCCGATCTTTTGATCTACAGCGTCTCGGACTTTATCGACCTGGTCTGCCTTGTCATTTCCAAGCTTGTCCTTGGCGAACCCGGCAGTTTGATCCAGAATCTGATCCGACTTTTCTTCAGCCTGATCGCTATTCAGGAAGTCCTTGGCCTTATTAGCTAAATCCATAGAACTCTCCTTCCGTCGTCCAACGCCGATCTCTTGATCAGCTAAGCCCAATCTACCCTGCACTCGGCAAGTAGGAAAGGCCTAGAAGTGACGTTCGATATCGGCGATAGAAGCGAAGGCTGCGTCCACTAATGAACCGAGCGTTTCTGGGGCGATCGAGACGGACAGCGTGCGCTTTCCACCCGAGACGAGCATGGTTTCGTGATCGCGGGCGGAGGCATCGATGAACGTTGGTACCTTCGTTCGCTGGCCAAGAGGGGAGATTCCGCCGGTGACGTATCCGGTCTGTTTCTCAGCCTTCGCCGGTTCCATCATTTCGGCGCGTTTGCCGCTCGCAGCCTTCGCAAGGGCCTTGAGGTTAAGCATGCCCGTTGCCGGGACCACCGCGCATACCGGCTTGCCATCCACGAGGGCCATGAGCGTCTTGAAGATCGTTGCTGGATCACGCCCTAGCACCTCAGCAGTATCCAGCGCGTAACCATGATCTTGATGCTCAGAGTGTTCGTACTCCACGAGCTCATAGGCGGCGTCCGCCGCCTCAAGCACCTGAAGCGCGTGCGTGCCTTGCTGCTGCCGCTTCTTCTTCGCCATGCTGACCATCCTAGTGACTTGTATTCTGGACGAGTGAACATGATCTTGCGAGAAGCGAACGTTGCTGATGTGGATGAACTGATAGGGCTCCATCGGAGGGCGTGGCTGGCGGCCTACAACGAGGATATCTCACGGGAGCAGTTCCGCGAGGTGTTCTCAGGCAATAGCTCGGCAACGGTGTGGGTTGCGCTACATGGCGGCGAACTCCTCGGCTTTTGCGAATGCGAGGCGAAGGGACCTCACGAGGTTCGATCCCTCGAGGTAGCGATGCTGTACGTGGATCCGGACCGAACGGGTGAAGGAATCGGGAGTCTGCTCCTTCAACGAGCAATTGGGGACGCGCCAGCCTATGTGTGGACGCGGCCAGGGGATTCTCAACGTTTCTACGAGAAGCACGGTTTCGGCGCGGATGGAGAAGATGCGACGTTCGCCGGAATGCCGGTGCTTCGGCTGGTGCGCTAGAACTCCTCGGCCTCAAACGTGAAGATGTCCAAGAACCTCTTCGCGCGTTCGGTCTGGGGCTCCTTGAAGAATTCTGCAGGGCGCCCCTCTTCGATAATCTTGCCGTCGTCCATGAACACCACGCGATCAGCTACCGCTTCGGCGAACTGCATTTCGTGCGTCACGATCAACATCGTCATTCCGGACTTTGCTAGCCCAGCAACCACATCGAGAACCTCGCGGACCATCTCCGGGTCCAGAGAGGCCGTGATTTCGTCCAGTAGGAGGACTTCAGGTTCCATCATGAGCGCGCGTACGATCGCCACGCGCTGCTTTTGCCCGCCGGAGAGCTGGCTCGGGTAGGAATCTGCGCGATCGGCAAGGCCCACGCGAGTGAGCAGTTCGGTGGCGCGCTTGGCCGCCACGGCCTTGTCCTCTTTACGTACCTTGAGTGGGGCGAGCAGCAGGTTATCCAAGATGGTCAGGTGGGGGAACAGCTCGTAGCTCTGGAACACCATGCCCACGCGCTGGCGGACCCTATCCCATGATTTTCCGTCCACAACCTGCCCATCAAGGGCGATGGTTCCGTCTTGGATCTCTTCTAGTCCGTTAATGCAGCGAAGCAGGGTAGATTTGCCGCACCCGGACGGGCCGATGATGGCCAGAACCTCGCTACGGTCAACGGATAGATCGATACCTCGAAGAACGAGGCGGTCCTGATCGTAAACCTTGACAATGTTTTGGAGATCAAGCATTAAGCCCACTTCTTTTCGAGTTTTCGCGCCGCCACTGAGAGCGGATAGCAGATGAGGAAATAGAGGATAAAGATGAGGCCATAAACCCACAGAGCGGCGTCCGGGAAATCAAAGCGGTTCGCATCGATAATCTGTTGGCCAACCTTGAGTGCCTCGACCACGCCTATGAGCGCGACCAGCGTGGTTGTCTTGATCATGCGCGTGGCCAGATTAATGGAGAGCGGGGCGAGCCGCCGGATTGTCTGCGGCAGGATTACGTAGCGATACTGCTGGGCCCGCGTGAGACCAAGCGCCGCTGCACTCTGGTACTGATGGGACGGGATTGAGGCAAGGGCACCGCGCACAAGGTCACCCATCTCCGCCGCGCCCCACAGAGTGAACACGATGATGGCAGAAATCTCGCCCGTCAAGTTGATTCCAGTGCTGCGGGCCAGCCCAAAATACACGATGAACAACAGCACTAGTTGGGGCATGATCCGGATGAACTCTAGATAGACCCGCATGAGGAAGCGGAGCACCCGGTTCTGGGACGTCATCGCAGTGCCCATGAACACGCCCAGAACCATGCTGAGAATCAGTGAGATTCCGGCGATCCGGATCGTGATCCAAAGGCCGTAGAGCAAACGAGCGAAGTTGGTGCCCTCGAACAGAACTGTCCAGTCAGACATGACGCATCCTCCGCTCAACCTTGCCGGCGATAAGGGAGATCGGGAGGAGGATGATCAGGTAGAACACTACAAGCATCCCCAGGGCAATCCACGTGTTGTAGTCGGTCCCGATGATGTCCTTGGTGACGAACATGAGGTCCGGTAGGGCGATGATGGATACAACGGAGGTTTCCTTGATGAGGAACACGATGTTCGCCGTGATTCCGGGCAATGCTACGGCCAGAGCCTGAGGCAGCAACACATAGCGAATTGCCGTGGAGGTCTTCATCCCAAGAGACCGTGCCGATTCCATCTGAATCTTTTCCACGGATTCGAATCCGGACCGAAAGGCCTCGGCCATATAGGACCCGCCAAGGAAGGTGAGCCCAATGATTGCGCAATTCTCTGAGGACCAGACAATCCCGAGCTTTGGCAGCCCAAAGTAGATGAAGAAAAGTTGGACCAGCAGTGGAGTATTCCGGGACAGCTCAACATAGGCGTTGACGATCTGCCGGGCTACAGGCACACGCAGATACTGGACCAAGCTGCACACTAGGCCCAGTATCAGCGCATAGACCGTCCCGAAGAACGCAATCCGCAGGGTGAGGAGGGTAGCGTCGAAGTACCTCGGGAGGTATTCGGCGATGATGGAAAAATCCAACTACGCTTGACCGTTCTCAATCACGAGTTCGTCGGGGCTCACCTGATCGCCGTACACGGGCAGCAGGGTTTCCTCGTATAGACCGTGGAAGAAATCATCGGGCAGTTCGGTCAGTTCGCTGTTCAGCCATTCGAGCAGATCGGTGTTTCCCTTCTTCACGGCCGCCGCGATGGTATCGGGATCTCCCAGTGATGTGATGCCCGTGGTGAAGTCCTCGTGGTTCTGCGCCCAAGCAAGGCCCTCGGTGTTGTCCGTGACCCATGCATCGCCTCGCCCGTCGATCAGGGCGTTGGTCGCCTCGGTGTACTGTTCGTACTTCTGCACATCGGCATCGGGGTAGTTTGCGTCCAAGTAGGATTCGGCGGTTGTGCCACGCACGATGATCAGGCTTTGATCGGCAAGCTGATCGGCGTCGGTAATCTCTTCCGCCACGGGGCTCACCACGCCGAGCGAGACCTGCATATAAGGATTCGCGAAGTCCACCTTTTCAGCGCGCTCATCCGTCACGGTGAAGTTAGCGAGGATGACGTCTACCTTATCGGACTCTAGGAACTCAACTCGTGCGGATGCGTCAACGGGAACCCACTCGGGCTCAACACCAAGATCTTCGGCGATTTGCTCCCCGTACTCGATGTCATACCCCACGTAGTCTCCGTTCGAGTCTACGGAACCGAAGGGTGCCTTATCTGAGAATACTCCGAGGCGGATCTTGCCAGAGTCCTGAATTTCTTGGGCTGTCCGGCCTGTCGCTCCCGAAGCGGAAACAGATCCGGTAGCGTCCTCTTCCTCTGCGGCGCCGCATGCCGAAAGCGCGACCGCTGCGGCCGCGAGTCCGGCGCCAATCTTGGTAAATCGTGAAAATGACATGGTTATTCCTTTGAATGGATGGGAAAGTGAGGGATTTAGCGGCAACAACACATCGCGCAACACTGTGCGTTGCAAGCTGATGTGAGGAAGTCATGTGCCATACCGGCAGTTTAAACCCATATATCACACAGGGAATAGGACTTCAGTATGTGAGACGTGGTTATTGTGGCCGCGACGAAGCCTCACCTGCGTTCGGGAGTGTTTCGTCGTCGTCAGAATAAAGTTGAGTGGAATAGACTCAACTTTAAAGCGTTAAATTTAATGGTTAGAAACTTCCGAAAGGGGACGTGAATGGACAAGTTAACAACAAAGTCGCAGGAGGCTCTGGCGGCCGCAATCAGCGCGGCCTCGGAGGCTGGCAATCCACAAGTGGAGCCTCTGCACCTTCTGGAGGCGTTGCTCGGCCAGCAGGGTGGCGTGGCGGTGGCGCTTCTGGACGCAATGGGGATTGACCGTGCGGACGTGGCGAATCGGACGAGGGCGGCTATCACCGCGCTTCCGGGAGCTTCTGGCTCTTCGGTGAGCCAGCCGCAGGCCTCGCGCCCGCTCTCGCTGGTGATCTCGGACGCGGGTAAGGAAGCCACGGCGCTTGGCGATTCCTATGTTTCCACCGAGCATCTGCTGATGGGAATTGCTCAGTCGCAAAGTCAGGCTGGGGAGATTCTGCGCTCGGCTGGCGTGACGCGCGATCAGCTCGCTGCGGTTCTACCCAACGTGCGTGGGAGCGCCAAGGTGGATTCGCCGGATCCGGAGGGCACGTTTAAGGCGCTGGAGAAGTACGGGACGGATCTGACTCAGCTTGCTCGCGAGGGCAAGATGGACCCCGTGATCGGGCGCGATTCGGAGATCCGCCGCGTGGTTCAGGTACTTTCGCGCCGAACCAAGAACAACCCGGTGCTGATCGGTGAACCCGGCGTTGGAAAGACTGCCGTGGTTGAGGGGCTCGCCCAGCGGATGGTGGACGGTGACGTTCCCGAATCCTTGCGTGGCAAGAAGCTGGTGCAGCTGGATGTGGCCTCGATGGTTGCCGGCGCGAAATACCGTGGCGAGTTCGAGGAGCGGCTCAAGGCCGTTCTGCAGGAGATCAAGGATTCGGCCGGGGAAGTCGTGACGTTTATCGATGAGCTCCACACCATCGTTGGGGCGGGTGGCGGTTCCGAGGGTGCCATGGATGCGGGCAACATGCTCAAGCCAATGCTGGCGCGCGGGGAGCTGCGGCTGATCGGCGCCACCACACTGGACGAATACCGCGAGAAGATCGAGAAGGATCCCGCCCTTGAGCGGCGTTTCCAGCAGGTCTATGTTGGCGAGCCCTCCGTTGAAGACACGGTGGCGATCCTGCGTGGCATCGCACCCAAGTACGAGGCGCACCACAAGGTAACCATCTCGGACGGCGCCCTCGTGGCGGCTGCCGAGCTGTCGAACCGCTACATTCCCGATCGCCAGCTCCCCGACAAGGCAATTGATCTGGTAGACGAGGCGGCCTCACGGCTGCGGATGGAGCTGGATTCCTCGCCTGAGAAGATCGACGTTCTCCAACGCCAAGTGGATCGCCTCAAGATGGAGGAATCCTATCTGGTGGATACGGACGTTGAGGACGATGCCGGCACAGCCGATCGCTTGGAGAAGTTGCGCGCCGAACTCGCGGACAAGTCCGAGGAGCTGGCCGCACTCAACGCTAAGTGGGAAGCCGAGAAGGCGGGCCGGAACCGCGTGGGTGATCTCCGCGTAAAGCTGGACGAGCTGCATACGGAGCTCGAGCTAGCCGTGCGCGAGAGCCGCTACGAGGATGCCGGGCGTATCCAGAACGGGGACATTCCACAGGTTGAGGCGGAGATTGCCGCGGCCGAGGCCGCGGAGGCGAGCGGCGGTAGCGCCGATACCGAGCCGATGATCGCCGATCACGTGGATGCGGATGAGATCGCCGAAGTTGTTTCGGCGTGGACGGGCGTGCCGGTTGGCCGGTTGATGCAGGGCGAAACCCAGAAGCTGCTTCAGATGGAAGATGTGCTGGGTGAGCGCCTCATCGGCCAGAAGACGGCCGTACGCTCCGTGTCCGATGCGGTTCGCCGGTCCCGCGCTGGCGTGGCAGATCCGAACCGCCCCACCGGGTCCTTTATGTTCTTGGGTCCCACCGGCGTGGGTAAGACAGAGCTCGCGAAGTCGTTGGCAGACTTTTTGTTCGACGACGAACGGGCCATGGTGCGAATCGACATGTCCGAGTATTCCGAGAAGCACACAGTGTCCCGGCTGGTCGGTGCCCCTCCTGGGTACGTGGGTTACGAAGAGGGCGGTCAGCTCACCGAAGCTGTGCGGCGCAGGCCCTACTCTGTGATTCTGCTGGACGAGGTGGAGAAGGCCCATCCGGACGTCTTCGACATCCTGCTTCAGGTGCTTGATGATGGCCGTTTGACCGATGGCCAAGGCCGAACCGTGGATTTCAAGAACACCATCTTGATCCTCACCTCGAACCTTGGGTCGCAGGCGCTTACCGATCCCATGTTGGACGATAATGCCCGCCACGAGGCCGTCATGGGGGCAGTTCGCGCCGCCTTCAAGCCGGAGTTCATCAACCGGTTGGACGATGTGATCGTGTTCGACGCTCTTTCGCTCGATGAGATTGGCAAGATCGTGGATCTGCAGGTGGCCGAGGTGGCCAAGCGGTTGGAGGGCCGCCGGATCACTCTGGAGGTTACGGGCGGCGCTCGCGATTACCTCGCGATGGACGGCTACGATCCGGCTTACGGAGCCCGGCCTTTGCGCCGGCTCATCCAGCGCGAGATCGGCGATCAACTGGCTCGCATGCTGCTGGGTGGCGAGGTTCAGGATGGCGATACCGTTCAGGCGGACGTGCGCGGGTCTGATGAATCTGGGCTGGAGCTCACCGTGACACATCGGGAGTGAGATCGAAATAGCGGGGTCTGAGTGAAACCAGACCCCGCTATTTCGAGTTAAATGCCGTTCAGGGCATGATTCCTAGGATATTGAACGGTCTTGTACATAATTGTACAATCTGAGCATGGTAACGATATCGGCTTCGGAGGCCCGGCAAACGCTCCCGGCCCAGCTTGACCGGGTGGAGGCTGGCGAGGAGGTAGCCATTTCGCGGCATGGCCGTGTGGTGGCGATCCTTGTGAGCCCTCAGCGCACGCAGCGTACACGCGATGCCTGGCAGCGTGCCGATCTCATCTCGAATAGGTTGGCCGCGGCCCGAGAACAGAACGTTCCTGCGGCCTCGATGAGTACAGAACGTGCCGAAGAGCTCATCGGCGATGCGTACAAAAACCGGTCCGCGCGATGATCTCAGCGTTTGACGCGGATGTTCTGATTTATGCTGCGGTACCGGGGCATCCTTTGGGTTCGCGAGTGCTGCCGCTGATCAAGAACTCGGACCCATCTGTGGGCTCGGTATTGCTGTTGCCGGAGATTCTCACGAAGCCATTGCGTGCTGATCCAGACTCGGAGGAAGTCGCGTTGCTTTTCGGGCTGGTCAGTCGGATCGAGCTGTTTCCCTTTGACCAGACAGCTGCTGAGTTTGCGGTGGGTCTCGGTTCGAAATATGGATTGAGGGCCGCGGATGCTGCACATCTAGCCACGGCGATTCTGGCCGGAGCTGATCAATTCATTACGAACAATCGTAAGGACTTCCCTAAGACGATCGCAGAGATCGAAGTGGTTTGCCCTGATGAACTCAGCGTGCCCGCATTTCCTCAGTGAGTGCGGGCCACTTTTCCTTTTGTTCTGGGCCAAACGGCTCCGAGCCGAGGAAGATGCCAGCTTTGCGGACGGTGGGATCTACCCAAATGAAGGAACCCGATTGGCCGAAGTGGCCGAAGGTCCGGACGGAGAACTTCTTGCCGGTCCAGTGAGGATTCTTGCGTCCACGGATTTCTAGTCCGAGCCCCCAACGGTTATCCGCCTGGCGTCCGTATCCGGGCAGAACCCCAGAAAGCCGGGGGTACTGAACGGATTCTGCCTCGCCGGCCATCATTGGGCTGATCAACGTAGGGTTCAGCAGTTCGCGAGCGAAAAGCGTCAGGTCCGCGACTGTGGATAGTCCGGACGTTGAGGGGGAGCCGGGCACGCTCGTATCGCTCATTCCAAGCGGCTCAAGAACGGATGAGGTAATCCATTCCTCCACGCTTACCCCGAGCCGTCCGGCAACCTCGTCGCTCACGGTCTCGATACCTAGATTTGAGTAGATCCGCCTCTCGCCGGGCTTCGCCAGGCGCGCTCCCTGCTCGAAAGGCAGGCCCGAGGCGTGCGCCAACAAATGCCGAACCGTGGAGCCGTTGGGGCCGCACGGCTCTTCCAACGCAATCACCTTGTTCTCAACTGCCATCAGGGTAGACCAAGCAGCGAACGTCTTCGTGACGGAAGCGAGCGGAAAAACGCGGTCTTGTTGTCCTTCGGAATAGGTGACTTCGCCGTTAGCCCCATCTACAACGGCCAGCGCGTGCTCAAAAGAAAATGATTCCACGGCACTAGTTTGCCACGTCGAAGCGATGGCAGTATTCGGTCTCAACAGGAAGGTTCTGAATTAGAAGTACTGGGGCACCGCTCTACTATTACCAGGCACTTAGCAACGCAACTGCCGCGAGGATGGAGAAACCACCAATAATGATGCCAGCCCAAGCAAAGTCCGTTCCTTTTTCGCCGGTTTGCTTAATGTTGTTTAGTGCAACAACTCCGAGGATAACCCCAACAATGGCGATGAAGAACGATGAAATGAAGGCCGCGATAGCCATTCCGTTAGTTTTTGTCCAGACAAGTACTGCTGCTGTGGGTACCCATTCTGCGGGTATTGCGGGTAACTTGGCTGCTGAGGGCGTCCATAATGCTGCGGTGGGTAAGGGTACTGAGGTACGGCGTTATTCTGGTCTGGGTATTGCGGGAACGATGATTGCTTTGTCTCAGACCACGGGTTGTACCCGGTTCCGAAGCTTGATGAATTATCTGGTGCTGGCGTCGGGCCGTTGCTGAGCTGATCGTCCATACTGAATTCCCTTGCAATGCTCTAGTGGACCGAAAATGTGACTAGCTAACGCATGAAGCAACTCTGACCAAAGCTGGGAAGGGTATGCTTCACGAAATTGAGTAATCGTAGCAAGCTACTTATCGTTAGCATACCGCTAGTTAAGTGGAAGCCTAGGCCTTTAGTTCTAAGGCTCTGTGTAGAACGTTGATGATTATCTGACAAATGGCACGCCAACGATTCTTTGTGTGGAACACGTTAGTTTATAAGGTGTGGGCTTTCGGTAGTTACCTGTCTACACACGACAGCCTCGAGTCCAGCTAAGCCGCATAATAGCTAGCTTGATTGAAGTAAACGATTCAGCAAGTTAGTTGAAGGATGATTTCAGGCTCTCTTCAGATATCGATAATGAGCGCAATCGTCTCCCGTACTTGCTGGAGGGTGGTCCCTATTCGAGCTTTTAAACGCGATGAAGCTATTGCGCGGATGTGCTGACACTGCGCTACGGACAGCGTGTCGAGCCCATTTTGTTCATCGGGCTGGATGTTGATCTCCGATCCGCTTTCGCGGATTGTACGAGTCAAGGGCACAACCTGAACAACGTTGAGGTTTCCCAAAAGAATCTGTCTAGCAGTGACGATGATGGCGCGCCCGCGACTTCCGGCTTCAGCCCCCGTTGGTGCGCCGAGGTCTAATTCGACAACATCACCCGGCGTTAGCATCGAGTCACTCCAGTTCGTCCTCGCGGAGTGGTGTGGAAAGTTTGATTCCGATGGCTTCCTGTTCGAGCAACTCAACGGCGCGATTCACAGTGGCCGCAACAGATTCGCCACGTCGGTCAGCCAACTCGTTGAGAGAATCGCACGTGGTTCTAGAGACTCGAATGGTTGTTGTTCTAGGCATGCTCACATCACGTCGTGTAGATAGGTGCATCTACACTTCCTAGTGACTCCTAAGCTCTGCGCGTATTTCCCTCGGAATTCACGACATAATGAGCCGCCAATCATATGTTTTCCTCGATAAGCCCCAGTAAGCTGAAGCCATGACTAGAGTAATTAAGAACTGGCTCACCGATATGGACGGCGTTCTCATCCACGAGGAGAATGCCCTACCGGGTGCGAAGGAGTTCCTGACCACTCTGCAAGAGAAGGAGATTCCCTTCCTTGTTCTCACCAATAATTCGATCTTCACTCCCCGCGACCTTTCGGCGCGCCTCGAAACGGCCGGCCTGAACGTCCCGGAAGAGAACATCTGGACCTCCGCGCTGGCAACAGCAACGTTCCTTGCCCCGCAAACGGAATCCCGCCGCGCCTATGTGGTGGGCGAAGCGGGCTTAACCACCGCCATGTATGAGGAGGGCTTCGTTATGACGAACGATCGCCCGGAGATCGTGGTGTTGGGGGAGACCCGCACGTATTCGATCGATGCCCTGACAACCGCGATCCGCCTCATCGATAACGGTGCCCGCTTCATTGCCACCAACCCGGATGTTACGGGCCCCTCCGCTCAGGGAGCGATCCCGGCAACGGGTGCGGTGGCAGCGATGATCACGGCGGCCACCGGAAAGGAGCCGTACTACGTGGGTAAGCCCAACCCTGTGATGCTCCGTATGGGGCTCAACAAGATTGATGCTCACTCCGAGGAGACGGCGTTGGTAGGCGACCGCATGGATACGGATATCCTCGCTGGTATGGAGTCTGGTCTCCAGACCCACCTCGTGCTCTCCGGCTCCACCAAGGAAAAGCACATCCGCAAGTATCCATTCCGCCCGGATTACATCCACAATGGAATCGGCAATATTGCAGAGCGGCTCTGGCTAGAGCAGATGGGTCACAAGCTCGATAAATAGTGAGCGCTGAGCAAGAGCACCTGTAGCTTGGCGCCGTTGGCGATCTGCTTTTGACGCCCGATTACCTCGAAGCCGGCCTCCTCGAACACGCGTAGCGCCCGGATATTGAACTCGGGGATCGAGGCGGTCACGGTGCTCACCTCGGGGTGTAGTTCGCGCAGTCGGTACAGGCACGAAATCACGAAGTTGGCCCCGAGTCCCTGATCCGTGAGTTCGGGTGCCAGCCCAACCGTGATGTCCGCCGTAATCCCGGAGCCATCGGCCGTTTCGGCCAGCTCCGAACGGAAATACCCGGCCACTTCGCCGTCCACCTTCGCGATCTGCGCTACGCCGGGCCACCGCTCGGGATTCGTGAAATCCTCATAATCGGCTGCCGGATTGAAAAAATCGTACGGTGCCTCGTACCGCCACCCGTCCGCGATCCGCGCTGCAGCGGGCGCGCTCATAGTGCTAAAAGAGTAGTTGGGCACGGGTCACCTACTTCCTAGATCGACGACGACGGGCACGTGGTCCGAAGCTCCCTTACCCTTGCGCTCATTACGATCAATGTGCGCTGCCTCGACTTGTGCGGCTACCTCAGGTGCGGCCCACGCGAAGTCGATGCGCATGCCCTCATTCCTTGGGAAGCGGAGCTTCTGGTAATCCCAGAAGGTGTAGTCCGCACCGTCGGCGTTCCTTGTGATCTCTTGAAGTCCGGCGGTACCAAACGCGTTGAAGGCGGCGCGTTCTGGAGCGGAGACGTACAACCCGCCTGAGAACACTTCGATATCCCACACGTCCGTGTCTAACGGAGCTACGTTCCAGTCCCCGGCGAGGAACAGCGGCCTGCCTTCGGCCAGCCATCCCGTGGCGGCGGCGTTGAGTTGGTTCAGGAACTCCAGCTTGTAGCTGTAGTGGGGATCGGTGACGTCGCGGCCGTTGGGGATGTATAGGCTCCATACGTCGATGCCGCCGCAGGTGGCACCGATGGCACGGGCTTCCACAACGGGTGTGCCTTCCTTAGCGAAACCGGGCTGCCCGGGGAAGGAAGTCTGAAGATTCTCGATACCCACCCGCGAGATGATCGCGGCGCCGTTCCACTGGTTTAGACCATGGGCGGCAACCTCGTAGCCGGCGGCCTCGAAGGGTGCCACCGGGAACTGTTCGGGCTTGCACTTAGTCTCCTGAAGCAGAAGGACATCGAGGTCCCAGCGGTCAAGGACGGCGAGCGCGCGCTCGGCACGGGCTCGGATGGAGTTGATGTTCCAGGTGGCAATCCTCATGGGGACAACTTTATCCCACCACCCCATCACCCCGGGTTTGCGTCAAGCCTCGGGAATTAGGTGAGCTAGGCTGGTGCATATGGGAACTGCACTCATTACAGGGGCGAGCTCGGGCCTTGGCCTCGAGATCGCTTGGGAGCTGGCCGCGGAGGGCAATGATCTGGTGCTCGTAGCGCGCAATGCTGAGCGGCTGGCGGCGATAGCCGAGCAGATGAAGCAAGTGGCGGACATTCAGGTGGAGATCCTCCCGTCAGACCTCTCCACGGAAGCGGGAGCGCTCGCGGTAGCAGATCGTGTTTCCAGCACCAACCGGCCTATCGGCCTACTGGTGAACAATGCTGGATTCGGGCTTGGACAAGACGTTGTGGGCGGCGATCTGGATCGAGAACTCGAAGGGCTGGACACGATGGTCCGTGCCATTCTCATCACCTGCCATGCCGCCGCGGCCGCCATGAAGCAGCGCGGATACGGAGGCATCCTCAACGTCGCCTCGATGTCAGCCTTGACGGCCCAAGGAACGTATTCCGCTCACAAGGCGTGGGTGCGCACGTTCACCGAGGGGCTGGCGGCTAGCCTAAAGGGCACTGGAGTCACCGTATCGGCACTGTGCCCAGGATTGATCTACTCGGAGTTCCATGAACGCTCGCATGTGGATTCATCACAGTGGCCATCCATCGCATTTTCGGAGCCGTCCACGATAGCTCGAATCGCGATAGACGGTGTGCGGCACGGCCGCGTCATCGTGACGCCAACGGTTCGCTACAAGGCGGCCGCGGCTATGTTGCGCGTGGCCCCACGATCGCTGGTGCGAGCATTTGCCGGACCTGGCCTCTCGGGACGGGAGTGAGATGACAGACGGCCCAGACCTGCGCCCACTCGGTACTGGGGGCGAAACGGCACCGCCGCTTGATTCGACTCCACTAGTTCAGCCAGACTCAGGAATTATCGGGGGTGGCCCGGCCGCTGCTGTAGAACCGAGTCGCCTCTTACCCGCCGCACCGTCTTACGCGGATCCAGCGAAAGCGCGGGCCGTCCGAAATCAACTGGACCCGGTTGGCCACTGGGACGCTGTGGTCGCCTGCGCGACCATGCCGGACGGCACCTTGCAGGTAGACGGCGCTGTCCACGTGTTCCTGAATTCCGCTGCCCTGGTGCGCCAACTGGGAGGCCCGGCTCACGCGGGCCTCGACATTCGGAAAGCACGCCTAGTCAGCCTGCTCAACGATGGCCTCAACCAAAGCTGTGCTGGCTTTTGGTTGTATGGTTTGGCGCCCACCCCACAGTTCCTGCCCGCCCAGATTCTCGCCCCGATGGCCGATACGCTGAGTGCGATCGTCACGCTGGCTAAGGCGGCCTCACGTGCTATTACTCCGGACGAAGCTGCTTCCCAGCTCTCATCCCACACTTTTTTCTACAGTGAACCGGCCGCTGAACCGCTGGAACTCTTCCTTTCCCCGGTCCACCTTCTCTCAGCGGGCAAGGCGGGAAACGCAGCAACGGCAACGCTGGACGAGGCGACGGATGGCCTATCCAAAGCGTTCGTTATTGAACCGGGCACGGGCTACGAACTAGCGCTCTAGCAGTGCGAAGATCCGATCAACGCGCATCTGGATGGTGGGCGCCATTTGCCGCACTAGCCGTTCCCGCGGCATGGTCGCGATCGGCTCAAGCTCCACGATGTAGCGCATGGTCGCAATCCCGTACATGGTGGCCATGGTGATCTCGATTTCCTCGGCCAGCCGCTCGGGATGTGAGGAAAACTGGGAGACACGTGCAATGACATCGTTGCGAATATAGCGCTTGAAGCGCTGATTGGTGGAGACGTCTGTCATGAGCGCACGCATAAGCGCCATCATCGTATCTTTGGTGGGCTGGCCCTCGTACAGGTCTAGGGCCGTGCTAATCAGCCGGGCTCCCGCCCCCTCCCGTCCCTCAAAAAGTGAGTTGATGACCAACTGTGCAGGGTCCTCAGGCAGGTTCATGCACTCCCGGAATAGCAGCTGCTTTGACCCGAAGTAATAGGAAACAAGAGCGGAGTCGCATCCCGCTTCTCGGGCGATCCCTCGCATGGTGGTTGAGTCGTATCCATGCTCCACGAATGCCTTGCGCGCGGCGGTGAGGATGTGTTCGCGGACGGCCCCGCGCCCGCCCTTTGGTCCCCTGATTTTCGCAACATGTTCATCACTTTTTTGCCTCGGGCCCTTAGTCCCGGCCAGCTCACCCGCTACTTTTCCTTGAAATTCCGCACCTTTTGCCACGTTATACCCCAATCACATGAATCAATTTCATCGCTGTAGAAATTCTATCAGAGCACACATACGATGAGAATGTCGCAAGAATGAGGAGTTGTCATGACTGACGAAGCCGCTCTCCACCTCGGAGTTGATATTGGCTCAACCACCGTGAAGGCAGTGCTGCTGGATGGACACAGGGTTCTGTTCTCCGATTATCGCCGCCACAACGCGGACGTTCGGGGAGAGCTCACTCGGCTACTGGAGGATATTGAAGCTGAGTTCCCAACCGCGCGGGTCAAGGCTGCAGTGACCGGTTCAGGTGGCTTTTCGGTTGCTAAGCGCATGGGAGTCTCCTTCGTCCAAGAAGTGATCGCTGCAACCGAGGCAACACGCAGGTTGCATCCGGAAGTTGACGTAGTTGTTGAGCTCGGCGGCGAAGATGCCAAAATTACGTACCTCCACCCAACTCCAGAACAACGGATGAATGGGACATGCGCTGGCGGTACCGGGGCTTTCATTGATCAGATGGCGACGCTGCTCAATACGGATGCCTCGGGGCTCAACGAACTCGCCGCGAACTCCACTCAGCTTTACCCGATTGCCTCACGCTGCGGCGTGTTTGCGAAGTCTGATCTGCAGCCGCTCCTCAATCAGGGTGCCGCGCACGAGGATCTGGCCGCCTCCATCTTCACAGCCGTGGCCACCCAGACCATCGCGGGCCTCGCGAATGGCCGCCCGATTCGTGGAAATGTCATGTTCCTAGGCGGTCCCCTCCACTTCCTCCCACAACTTCGCAAGGCTTACGAGGATCTGCTGCCTAAGGCCGAATCCTTCGTAACCCCCGAGAATGCTCAGCTTTACGTTGCCGCCGGCGCGGCCCTGCTGGCTGAGGATAATAACCGGTACGCCCGCAGGCTCCCGGAGTTGATTGACGCGTTGGATTCCGGTGAGATTCTGGCTGAAACGGCCCGGATGCGGCCCCTTTTTGCCGACGACGACGAACGCCAAGAATTCCTCACGCGCCATGCCCAGGAGACCGTGCCAACAGTGCCTATCTCTGAGGCAAAGGGGCGCTGCTGGCTGGGGATCGATGCGGGTTCTACCACGATCAAGGCCGTGATTATTGATCAGGATGATCGCATTGTCTTCGATCACTACGCATCTAACGAGGGAGACCCCGTTGGTGCGGCGGTGGAAATCGTCAAGCGCGTGCGTACTGAGCTTCCCGACGATGCGGTGATCGGGAGAGCATGTGCCACCGGATACGGCGAAGGCCTCATCACAGCGGCGCTGCACATGGACGAAGGCCTCGTTGAAACCATGGCTCACTTCCGGGCTGCCGATCATCTGATGCCTGGCGTAACGTCCGTCATTGATATTGGCGGCCAAGATATGAAGTACTTGCAGATCCGTGACCACGCAGTGGATTCGATCTCCGTGAATGAAGCGTGCTCCTCGGGATGTGGATCCTTCCTCCAGACGTTCGCGGCAACGATGGGCACCGACGTTCAGACCTTTGCCAAGGCGGCCATGGGATCTACAGATCCCGTGGATCTGGGCACACGATGCACGGTGTTCATGAACTCCTCGGTAAAATCGGCACAAAAGGAGGGCGCGAATGTTCGCGATATCTCCGCCGGACTGTCCTACTCCGTGGTGCGCAATGCCCTCTACAAGGTGATCAAGCTGAAGGATCCCTCGGATCTGGGCGAGCGCGTGGTTGTTCAGGGCGGGACATTCCTGAACGATTCGGTGTTGCGGGCCTTCGAGCTGTTGACTGGACGCAATGTTGTGCGCCCCCAAATCGCCGGGCTCATGGGAGCCTTCGGTGCCGCCCTCACGGCCAAGATGGGGGATACCGGGGCGGAGACCACACTCGCGAAGCTGGCGGATCTTGAAGATTTCGAGGTTGAGACTACCCGTAAGACGTGCAGGCTGTGCCAGAACCACTGCCAGATGACGATCTCCACGTTCTCCAATGGGGAACGGCACGTTTCCGGAAACCGGTGCGAGCGCGGAGCCTCACTGGAGAAGGTACCGAAGAAATCCGAGCTACCCAACATGTTTGATTGGAAGTACAAGCGCATGTTCGGGTACCGCCGACTCACCGAAAAGAAGGCCTTCCGTGGTGATATCGGGATTCCACGGGTACTCAACATGTACGAGAATTACCCGTTCTGGTTCACGATGCTCACCCAGCTTGGGTTCCGTGTGATGATCTCTGGACGTTCCGATCATGACGTATTCGAGAAGGGTATGGAGTCCATCCCTTCAGAGAACGTGTGCTATCCAGCCAAGCTGGTACACGGTCATATCGAGACTCTGCTGGATAAGGGGATCAAGACAATCTTCTATCCGTCCGTGAGCTTCGAGCAGCAGGAGTACGAAGGTTCAGATAACCACTTCAACTGCCCCGTGGTGGCCACCTACCCCGAGGTGATTCGCAATAACTTGGAGCGCGGCAACGATCCCGAGCTCAAGCTCCTCACCCCGTTCGTCAATCTGGGGAACCGGGAGTATCTGCCCAAGCATCTGTGTGATGCGTTCTCCGATTGGGAGATCCCAGAGGATGAAATGCGGGCGGCGCTGGATGCGGCGTGGGAGGAGGATGCCTCCGTGAAGCGCGAAATCAAGGAAAAGGGCGCCGAATACATCGAGTGGATGCGCGAACGCGGTGTGCGTGGCATCGTGCTGGCGGGCAGGCCATACCATCTTGATCCCGAGATCAACCACGGTATCCCCGAGGTGATAAACGGGCTCGGGATGGGGGTCCTTACCGAGGATTCTGTGTGCGATGGCCGGCTGGAGAGGCCGCTACGCGTGCGCGACCAGTGGTCCTACCATTCGAGGCTGTACGAAGCTGCCGCGCGCGTGGGAGATGAGCCGGATCTCGAGATGGTGCAGCTCAATTCGTTCGGCTGCGGCGTGGATGCCATTACGGCCGATCAGGTCCAAGAAATTCTTGAGGGCCGGGGCGATGTGCATACCGTGCTGAAGATTGATGAGGTGTCCAATCTGGGTGCCGCCAAGATTAGGTTGCGTTCGCTGGACGCGGCAATCGAGGAACGCAGGGGCGCAGCGGCCAGTGGGCTTAGCCGCGAGCTGATGCCACAAGGTGCCAGGGCCGAAGAGCGGAAGCTTCCGGCATTCTCCGAACACCTGGATACCAGCCTGATTGATCCGGCGGAGCGCGCCGCGGCCGAGGAGGTCCAGTCAGTTAAGGCAGGCCATATCAAGCCGCGCGTGGCCTTCACGAAGGAGATGCGCGAAGAGGGCTGGGAGATCTTGGCACCTCAGATGGCGCCCATCCAGTTTAAGTTGCTGGAGCCCGTGCTGCGTCATGCGGGACTGAACGTCCGGGTGCTGGAGCATTCGAATCGCGAGTCTATGGAGACCGGCCTGAAGTTCGTCAATAATGATGCCTGTTACCCCGCCATCGTGGTGATTGGGCAACTGATCGATGAGTTTGTGGCCGGACGCTCGAATCCGGATCGGACCGCCGTTGCCATCACCCAGACGGGCGGCATGTGCCGCGCCACAAACTACGCGGCATTGCTGCGTAAGGGGCTGCGCGATGCTGGTTATCCGCAGGTCCCAGTGATTGCGGCTTCCTTACAGGGTATCGAGGATAATCCGGGCTTCGAGATCACCATGCCGATGGCGCATAAGGCAATTCAGGCCGCTGTGCTGGGAGATATGCTTCAGGCCATGCTGCTGCGCGTGCGGCCCTACGAGCTTGTGCCGGGATCGGCTCAGGAACTATACGAGCGCTGGAATGAGATCTGCACCCAGTGGCTCACGGGTGGCGGAACCTCGAAGCTTTGGGGCGGGCACCTGTCCTATAAGCGCCTAATCAAGAACTGCGTCAAGGAGTTTGACGCCCTAGAGTTGCGCGACATTCCGCGTAAGCCGCGTGTGGGGCTGGTGGGCGAGATCCTCGTGAAGTTCCATCCTGATGCCAACAATCACGCCGTTGATGTGATTGAGGCAGAAGGTTGCGAAGCCGAGCTTCCCGGCCTCATGCAGTTCTTCCATAACGCGATGGCATCTTCGAAGTGGAACAGCGAGAATCTGGGAATCGACGGATCAGTGCGCTGGACCAAGCCGCTCGGGCTGTGGGCCATGAAGCGCTACGAGGTGGCGGTCAAGGACGCGTTCGAGAAGACGGATGGAAAGTTTGAGTTCCACCGGGACATCCACGAGATGGCCGAACGTTCCACCGATATTGCCTCGATGGGCAACCAGGCCGGTGAGGGATGGTACCTCACGGCCGAGATGGTGGACATGATCGAACACGGATGCCCGAACATCATCTGCGCTCAGCCATTCGCCTGCCTCCCGAACCATATTGTGGGCAAGGGCATGTTTAGGGCGCTACGGAACCGCTATCCAGAGGCCAACATTGTGGCCGTTGATTTCGATCCGGGTGCCTCGGAAGTGAACCAGCTCAACCGCATCAAGCTCATGATTTCCACCGCGATTATGCAGCAGAATGAGACTGACACTGATCGCTATGAGCAGGAGTTGACGGGCCTTGTGTGGGATGATGACGATCCTCGCACGGAGTTCGATCCTGAGGCGAATGCGGAGTGTCCGCTCATTCCGCTGATGTCTGGAGCTCCTCACACCGGAGCAAAGCGTCTAGTCTAGGGGAGTGAACGATTCTCAGCGCGAGCGCCTCATCGAACTAGTCAGTGAACTGGCCATCCAGCGTGGCCAGTTCACCCTTGCCTCCGGCCGCACCTCCTCCTATTACGTTGATATGCGGCAGGCTACCCTCCACCATGAGGCTGGTCCCCTCATTGGCCACGTTATGTTGGACATGCTGGAGGAGGCGGGATTTGGTGCCGGAGTGGCCGAAGCCGTTGGTGGGCTGACGATGGGAGCTGATCCGGTGGCTGCGGCTATTCTGCACGCGGCGGCATCCCGTGGTCTCAATATCGATGCGTTTGTTGTGCGTAAGGCCGCCAAGGATCATGGCATGAAGCGTCAGGTGGAAGGGCCGAGCATTGAGGGCCGCGATGTCGTGGTCCTCGAGGACACATCCACAACAGGTGGTTCACCGATTCAGGCTCTCGAGGCCGCGCGTGCGGCTGGTGCTAACGTTTTGGCAGTTGCCGTGATCGTGGATAGAGCCACCGGCGCGAAAGAGAAGATTGAAGCCTACGGGGTGCCCTACCTTGCGGCGCTGGGGCTTGATGATCTTGGGCTTGATCCCCAATAGTGTCGAAAGGTAAGAGATGCCGGTTGCTGCAATCGTAGCCATTGTTGTTGTTCTGGCGGTTCTGGCGGGATGGATAGCGCTCACTTATAGGAGCTTCGTGACCCTACGAAACCTTGTCCAAGAAGGCCGGCGGCGTATTGACCTTGAGCTCAACGCGCGTTACGGCCTGATCTCTAGCTTTGTCGAGGTAGTGGCAACACACGCGAAAGATACAGAGGCTTTGGAGGCGGTAATCGAGGCTCGAACGCTCGCCACCGAACCAGGTACCTCGATGACAGTTCGCGGCCAACGCGAGGATCACCTCACTCAGGCGATTTCACGCGTGATCGTGCTGTCGGAGCAGAACGCCGCCCTTTGGGCGGATCAGTCCTTTGGTTCCATCCGCGGCGAGTTGGAAGCCATCCGCACGCGGATCACTGAGGCCAGCCGTTTCTACAACGCTAATGCGCGCGATCTCAACGCGAAGCGGGAATCCTTCCCTTCAAACATCGTGGCTAGTGTTTTTCACTTCGGCCATGCCGAATACTTCCAGGCTGACCCCACACGCATGGTGCTCGCCAGCGATCAGGGAGATGCCGAGTGAGCGAGCAGACGTTCATCACCGCTGACGGTGAGAATACGCGAGACGATGCCGCCTACCAGCCTCGGCCTGGCAGCCGTGTGGTGGGCGTGGGCCCTCTGCCTGAGCCGTGGCCCGAAGATCCCCGCCTTGACCCGGCTCTCCTAGCTGAGGGAGATCACCGCAACGTTCTAGATAAGTATCGCTACTGGAGTGTGGACGCGATCAAGGCAGACCTAGCTAAATCCCGCTCCGCCCTCCACATTGCCATTGAGAACCTCGAACACGATCTCAATATCGGCTCGATCGTTCGTTCCGGAAATGCTTTCAACGTGGGTGGCGTGCACATCGTAGGCCGTCACCGCTGGAATAAGCGCGGAGCTTTGGTCACGGATCGATACGTGGATATTCACTATCATCCAGACCCGCAGAACCTCGCTGAGTGGGCGAGCGAGAATGGATACGTCGTCGTCGGTATTGATAATCCGCCAAACTCCACTCGTATTGAAGAAACCAAGCTGCCGGAAAACTGTCTACTTGTTTTCGGTCAGGAATCCACTGGTATCTCCCAAGCACTCCAAGATGTATGTGAGCAGGCGGTGCGCATAGAACAGTACGGTTCCACCCGCTCACTCAACGTGGCGGCCGCCGCCGCGATCGCGATGCATTGGTGGATGGCCCAACATCGAACCGCATAATCGCACGATTGCCTGCGTAGTTTTTCTCAGTATGCGAATAATGGGCCTTTAGGGGCACCAAAGCGGGTGCGCGAGTGAGATAATAGGTCTGTCCTAGAACAAATCGAAGGAGAGTTCCTGTGCCTATCGCAACTCCTGAGGTCTACAACGAGATGCTAGACCGCGCGAAGGAAGGCAAGTTCGCCTACCCCGCAATTAACGTGACGTCCTCCCAGACCCTCACAGCCGCCATTCAGGGCTTTGCTGAGGCAGAGTCAGACGGCATCATTCAGATTTCCGTGGGTGGCGCTGAGTACGCCTCCGGTTCCACCATTAAGGACCGTGTTGCGGGATCCCTCGCCATGGCCGCATATGCCCGCGAGATCGCCAAGAACTACCCGGTGACCGTTGCGCTGCACACCGATCACTGCGCCAAGCAGAACATTGATTCGTGGGTACGCCCGCTGCTTGAGCTGGAGGCCGAGGAAGTAAAGGCTGGCCGCCTTCCGTTCTTCCAGTCTCACATGTGGGATGGTTCTGCCATTGATCTGGAAGAGAACCTCGTGATTGCTCAGGAACTCCTTGAGCTCTCCCAGAAGGCCAACACCATTCTTGAGGTTGAGATTGGTGCTGTTGGTGGCGAAGAGGACGGCGTTGTTGGCGAAATCAACGAGAAGCTGTACACCTCCGCCGCAGATGGAATCAAGACGGTAGAAGCCCTCGGATTGGGCGAGAAGGGCCGTTACATCACGGCTCTGACCTTCGGAAACGTACACGGAGCCTACAAGCCCGGCCACGTGAAGCTGCGTCCTGAGCTGCTCGGCACCATTCAGGAAGAAGTTGGCGCCAAGTTCGGCGTGGGCAACCGCCCATTTGATCTGGTGATGCACGGCGGCTCCGGCTCCACCGATGAGGAAATCGCCACGGCCGTTGCCAACGGCGTCATCAAGATGAACGTTGACACGGATACCCAGTACGCATTCACCCGCCCCGTCGCGGACTGGATGTACAAGAACTACGATGGCGTCCTCAAGATTGACGGCGAGGTTGGCATCAAGAAGACGTACGATCCTCGAGCGTGGGGCAAGGCTGCCGAAGCTGGCATGGCTGCTCGCGTTGTTGAGGCGTGCGATCGCCTCGGCGCCGTGGGCACCAAGATGAAGTAAGTCTTCCGAGACTAGTTTCTGGGGCCGGCCCTTCGGGGTTGGCCCCAGTTTTTTGAACGACGACGGATCTACGCCAGCAACTCGAGAATCCCCGCACGGGCAGCTTCGCGTGCGGCAGCAATCGCTCCGATGGACACAACGTCGTGGCCTAGGGTCGAGGCGATGATGGTAGGCGGTGGAACGTGAGATCTTGCTTGGAGTTCGGCGTTGGCTCGGCTCAAAATGGGACCAATTTGCGTGGCGATCCCGCCGGAGATCACGATGATTTCAGGATCGTACATGTACGCCAGAAGCTCGCCAACGGAGGCCAGATGCAGGCTGGCGCGGTCGATAAGGGGTTTGAGCGCTGGATCGTTGGCCGTCACGTAGCTGAACTCTAAGTCCGGTGTGAGTTGATCGGCCCGTGCGAGCGGATGGCTCGCAGGAATGGTCCCGTCCGCCAGATACTCCTTGATCCACTTGTCCGTCAGGTGAACCAGACCCTTGGAACCCCCAGCCCCGCGCAGATGTTTGAGGATCCCAAGTTCGCCCACTCCGCCGTGTGCACCGTAGGCGAGCTTGCCGCCCAGAACCACGCCGGCTCCCATTCGATCACCGGCTAACATGGCCACGAAGTTGTTCCGCGTTCGGGCCGGTCCCTGAGAGAGTTCCGCAAAGGCGGCTAATCCGGCGTCGTTCTCAATTCGAACAATCGGGAACTGGGCTGCGAAAAAGTCTTGGAACCCGGGATTCATGTTCTCCCAGAACCCCTCGTAGTGGCTGGGGGAGACTCCACGTGCCACGGGGGCGGGGATCCCGATGGCGAGGGCCACAACGTCTTTCGGGGCCTTGCTCGCGGATCCGATCGTGTGTGCGATGGTATCCGAGGTGGCGGTACGCCGGCCCTCTGCGTCATCTTGATCGATTACGCGATGCGAACTGGAGAGAATCCTGCCTTTGAGGTCAGATACGAGAGTGGTGATATGGGTGCGCCCAGCATCCATTCCAACAAGTATCCCGGCATCCGCGTTGAGCTCGAAGCGGCGCGCTGGCCGTCCGAAACGGTAGCTGCCATCTTCTAGGGTGTTGGGGAGCTCGATTACTAGCCCGGCATCGATCAGTGCATCTATTGCCCGGATAGCGGTGGATTTTGTGAGGCCCTTGGCGCGGGAAACATCGTCCGCGAGGAACGGCCCGGCATCCCACGCATAATCGAGCGCGGCCGATGTGCTGGCGCGCAGCAGTGGTGACGCCTCAGACATGCATGAACCTCCCTTGTCCGGAGCAATCTTATCGCGACTATGGTCCTGAGGATGCGCCCAATCGGAGCGACGGTGTGATGTGATGTAGTACCACTTTTTGAGTCAGGGTTGACGGCCTTGCTCCGGGGTATTAGATTCTCTTTAACACTTGATTTTATCAAGATATAAAGTGTCTACGTCCAATGAAGGACGGAAAGTGACGTGTTATGAGAGGGAGAAGAAGATCCCTGCTTGCCGCCGGACTCAGCTTGCTGCTGGCTTCATCAGCGCTCGCCGGATGCGGGAGCAACAGCGGGGCTCAAGAAGTCCACTTCACATTCAGCAAAAGGGAGGCAATCCCGTTTATGCGGGAGGTCATCGACGATTACCATGACTCTCAGGACGATGTGAGGGTAGTGCTCGATACTTCGGGTGTGGATCCCGTATCAGCGAGCTTCGTTCGTGGGAATCCGCCGGATCTTATGCTGGCGAACTACAACATGGAGGTGTCGCGGTTCGTTGATCGTTGTACGGTTTCTGATCTTTCCGATCTAGCACCCGCACAGCAAATTAACCCTGATCTCCAGCCACTCATGGATCAGTACGGTGTGTGCGAAGGTCAGACCAGTGCGTTGCCGTACTCGATCATGGCCGCCGGAGTGATCTACAACAAGGATATCTTCGACGAATATGACTTGGAGATCCCGGAAACTTGGGACGAGCTTATTGAGGCGTGCGAGGCTCTTCAGGCGCAGGGTGTGGATCCCTTCTACGCAACGCTCGCTTCAGTGGACAACTGGACGATAGGCCAGGGTTGGTTCGACTATTCTGTAGGCGGCTCCATGGATGTTTTGCAGTTCTTCGAGGATCTGGAGGCTCAGGGAGCAGACGTGGATGAAGAATCCGCCGTCTCTTTCCAAAAGGATTTTGCCGAGCCAGTGGAGAAGATGCGGTTCCTCGTTGATAACTACACCAATTCGGATCGGTTGAATCGCGCCTACGGCGATGGGAACACTGCCTTTGCCAACGGGAAAGCTGCGATGATCTTGCAGGGGCCGTGGGCGTTTAGCGAGATCGCCAAGACGGATCCCGATCTGAATCTGGGAACTTTCCCTCTGCCCATGACCGACGATCCTGCGGACCTCAAGGTACGTACAAATGTGGATTTGGCTGCCATGATTCCGAGCGAGGCGGCGAATCCGGAGGGGGCGCAGGACTTCCTTGAGTACTTGTATCAGCCGGATGTGATTGCCGCCTACAACGAATCGCAATTGGGTATCAATCCTCTGACGGATGGGGAGCAGACCGATGATCCCCGCATTCAAGGCGCCCTGAAGTACTACAACGAGGCGCAGTTCTACCAAGGGCCATCGGTGCTGGTTCCCAAGACCATTCCGGTGTTCAACTACAACCAGTCAATGTTGATTAACAGTGATCCCACGGCGTCCCTTAAGACGATGGACGAGGATTGGGTCCGCCTCGCAGAGCGGCGATAGGAGGAGAAACATGTCTGTACCACTAACTAAGACCCCACCCCTTCCGAAGCCGAAGGTAACGAATAAGCGCCGGCGCTTATTCGTTACCTTCGGCTTCG
>OMJG01000639.1_pt1 | contig 24854 bp, 20 predicted proteins | sample 1646431 | NCBI WGS metagenome assembly OMJG01 (sample SAMN03771674, study PRJEB25209) | food metagenome | isolation source: Cotija cheese | place: Mexico:Jalisco,Michoacan | collected 2011-12-12
ACAATTTGGTTCGTTAGATATCATGGTGGCCAATGCAGGAATTGCCCGTGATGGTCGCCGCATGTGCGATGCTGCTGGCCCTGCTGCCGCAAGATACGGCACAGGCCGCCGACTCCGGGCAGTATGCGACGTGGAATGATGTCGCCACGGCAGCGAACGCTCAGCTGGACGCGGCGGAACAACGATATGAGAACGGCGATACCGCGGGAGCGTCCTCCGCGTTCAGTGCCAGTTACAACAGTGTGTATGTTGCCAGCAACTTCGCCAAAGTCGTGAACGACACCCTCGGCTCAGACCGTCAGCAGCAACTGCAGCAGCAATTCCAGTCGATCGAGCAGGCATCATACACTGCAGGCAATGCCGCGAGCATCAGGCAAGAGGTCGCAGCCTTGCAGGCGGCCCTCACCTCGGACGCCCGGCAGCTGGATGCGAACACCACGCTTGCCGATCCGACGAGATATGCGAAGGATTTGGAGCAGCAGATCGAGGAACAGCGGCAACAGCTGGAAGCCGCCAAAAAGAACAAGAACACCGGCAGGGGCGAACGCAGCTGGACGCAGGTGGCGACCGAAATGCACACCATCCTCGATAAGGCGTATCAGGCCGCATCCTCAGGCGATGGGCGCAAAGGTTCCGATCTGGTGAACGAAGCCTACTACCAGTATTACGAGAAGCTGGGTTTTGAAAAAACGGTGATGAACGCCATCAGTGGCAGACGCGTGTCGCAGGTTGAATACCAGTTCAAGGAAACCCGTATGGCAATGGTTCAGGGGGAGCCCAAAGCCAGAATCAACACCCTGGTGACCGATCTCAAGACCATGCTCAGTGAAGATGCCAAGACTCTCGATGGCGGTGCTGCCGGAAAGGTCAACGGTATGACGGCATTCTTCACCAGTGCGTTCGGTCAGGCCTTCGTGGTGCTGCTCCGTGAAGGTCTTGAAGCCTTGCTGGTGGTCGCCGCGATCATCGCGTATCTCGTCAAGGCCGGTCACAAGGACAAGCTTCGCTACATCTATTGGGGAGTGGCCGCGGGACTGGTGGGCAGCGCTCTGATGGCGTTGCTGTTCACCTTCGTGTTCAGTTCGGCCGGGGCGCATCAGGAACTGCTCGAAGGGGTCACTGCGCTTATCGCGATGGTGATGCTGCTGTATACGAGCAATTGGATGTTGACGAAATCCTCCGTCGAATCCTGGAATACCTACATCAAGGAGAAAACGGTGGCGGCGGTGTCGCAGGGGAGTGTGCTGTCCTTGGCACTGCTGTCTTTCCTTGCCGTATTCCGCGAGGGTGCCGAGACGGTGATGTTCTATCAGGCGATTTTCACGATGGCGCCGAGTGGAGGGAAGGAGATATGGCTGGGGTTCGCCGCCGCGACGGTGGTGCTGGCCATACTGTTCCTGCTGATTCGCTTCACCTCTGTGAAGATACCAATCCGCCCGTTCTTCATGATTACCAGTGCGCTGATGGCGGTGATGGTGGTGATCTTCGCAGGAGGCGGAGTGCACGCCCTCATCGAGGGCGATATCATCCCCGCCACCTATCTGCCATCCGTGCCGACCAATGACTGGATTGGTTTGTACCCCTACGCGCAGACGGTCATCGCCCAGATTGTGGCCCTGATAGCGGTGGCGGCACTGTTCACCGTGTCGCTGATTCGTCAGAGGCGTACGCGGGCGGTGGTTTCGGCGGTACGCGAATAAGACTTGTTGTCCCCCTTAAGGATTCGCATCCTTACCCCAAGGAAACAGAAGGAAAGAGAATATGACAAAGAAGCATTTCATGGCGGTCGCCGCACTGGTGTTGTCCGGTGCGCTGGCCCTGTCGGGCTGCGGCAGCTCCAGCAGCTCCGCGGACAAGGCGAACTCCTCCGAGTCGTCCAGTGCATCGTCGAGCGATGCCGGAGCGGGTTTCGAAGAGGTGCCCATCGGTGATGACCAGCAGAAGGGTCCGTTGAACATCGGTACCGTATTCTTCCAGCCGGTCGATATGGAGCCTGCGGGCATGGGCCTTGCCGCGGCGGATGCGAATATGCATCTGGAGGCGGATATCCATGCCCTGGCGAACAACGAGTTGGGCTATGCCAAGGGTGAGTTCGTTCCCGACCTGACCGTGAACTACACGATCACCGACGAGAACGATGCCAGCAATACCCAGTCAGGAACCTTCATGCAGATGAATGCTTCCGACGGACCTCATTACGGGGCGAACATCAAGCTGGAAAAGGCCGGAACCTACAAACTGACCTACAAGATCGACTCGCCGGCCAAGAAGGGGTGGATGCTCCACACCGATCCTGAAACCGGCGTTACAGGCAAGTTCTGGACAGACGCGATCACAGTCTCCTGGGACTGGGACTACACCCCGCATGAATGGTAGGAGCGTAAGCGAAAAGCGCAGTGCGCTTTTCGTAGCTCCGTGAGCGCGATGTATCAAGCGCGAAGTTCATGTTGGGCCGGCCCTTCGGGCCGTCCGTTGTTGCAGGACGGAGCGTAAACACGGTGTTCTGAGTGCGCAGTGCACTTTTCGTAGCTTCGTGAGCGCGAACACCTACGGTGTTGTCGAACCCTTGGCGGGTTCTCCCCTCACCTAGGAGAAACGCACTGTGTTTCTCCTAGGTGAGGGGAGCGCGAAATACATGCTGGCGTATAAGAGCCGAGCGAGATAACTGCACCAACAGGACAGCAATTTGGTAATAATTTCTAGAAAAGCTGTCCTGTTGATGCAGTTGTCTCCTGAAATGGCTCCTGTTTGACCCTTCCCTATTCGTATGTGGCCGCATACCATGGGGAAGGGTCTGTTTGTGACCCGGTTACGGGCCTTTGGGTTGTATGACCGTCACCAAGAAGGGGGAGCGGATCGGATGCTTGAACAGTTTGTGACCGTGATGCCCGGCACGCTTGGGGCGGCCTTGGTGGTGATGAGCGCCAGCGTGATGCTCGGCGCCGGTGAGGGCAGGAACAAACCGCACAGTTCCGCGTGGAGGTTGTACGGTCTGGTGATCGGCTGCTTGGGGGCCATCGTTTTCGCTGGCCTGAGGGCCACCGCGGTCATCAATCAACGAACCGTCGTCAACTATCCGACATTGGTGTGCTGTGTGCTTGCCGATGTCGCTCTGGCGGTGGTGTTGTTCAGATCACGGAGGACGGTGTCCGAACGCGCCGCACATCCGCGGCGTCTGGATGTCGCCAATGCGGTGGCGGCGGTCGCCATCGCGCTGATTGTGTTCCGCGCCCTACCCGATGTGATTCTTGAACTGACTATTTTCGTTGCGCCCGGGGACCCGGTGTTCACTTCTGCGATGCTGCTTCGCGCATTGGGCTTCATTCTGGGGTTGGCTGCTTCCGTCATCGTGGCCTCGATTCTTCGTACGCTCCGGGTCACCGCGGACAGGCGCTTCTTTGACGCGGCCGCGATGCTGTTGCTGGCCTTGGTGTTCGTCCAGCATCTCACTGCGCTGTTGACGGTGATGCAGACCACGGGCGACGTGTTCCTGCGAGGCGTATCCTTCCGGCTGCTGGCGTGGCTCATCAACAATGGAACCCCGCTGATCATCGCCCAGGTCGCGGTGTTCGCCATTCCTGCGATCGCATCGATCGTCGCAGGGTTCCGCATGGCCGCGGACGGCGAGAATACGGCCGTCGTCCGTCAGCACACCGCGTTGCGCCGGCACGCGAAGGCGGCGGGGGTGTGGACCTTGCTCGCGGTGATCGGCGTGACGGTCGCATTGACCTATGGTGTCGCCCAGACCAATCAGGTTCCGGTGCTTTCTCCTCCTGAATCCTATGCGCTTTCGTCGGACAGGACTACCGCCACCATCAAATTCTCCCAGCTTGCGGATGGGCATCTGCACCGCTTCGAGTACAAAGCCAAAGACGGTACCGTGATGCGCTTCATCATCATCAAAAAGAACGGTGGCGCCTACGGAGTCGGGCTGGATGCCTGCGACAATTGCGGCGACGCCGGATATTACGAGAAGGATGGCAAAATCATCTGCAAGCGATGCGATGTGGCGATTAATCTCGCCACGATCGGATTCGCGGGCGGGTGCAACCCCATCCCCTTCCCATATCAGGCCGGGCACGGCAGCATCACGATACAAACAGCGGATCTCGATGCTCTTTCCGCGCATTTCAAGAGTTGATGGGAGGCAGATGACATGTTTCTCAATCGCATGGTGTTGCGCTCGTTGAGCCGACAGTTGGGCAGGCGCGTACTCATTGCGCTGAGCGTCGGACTGTCGGCGTGCGTGAGCGTGGCGATGCTCGGTGTGGTATTCGATGTCGGTGACAAACTCAACGCCGAACTATCGACCTATGGTTCCAACATCGTGGTCCAGCCGAAATCGGATGCCGTGGTCTCCGATCTGTATGCATCCGGTGATTCCGGAACTTCCGGCGGCGCGACGCAAGCCGACCCCACGTCATTCATCAAGGAATCGGATACCACCAAAATCAAGACGATTTTCTGGGCATACAACATCACCGATTTCGCTCCCCAATTGAACGCCCACGCGAAGGTCGGTGTGGGTTGCGGCGCTGCGTCCGGCACGGTGGACGAGTCATGCACCTCACACTCGGTTCCTCTGGTCGGTACCTGGTTCAACAAGCGCATCACGGCTTCCACAGGGGAATCCTCGACGGTCGGCGTGCAGGGCATGCGTTCATGGTGGAAGATTCAAGGACGTTGGGCGAAGGATGACGGCGATGAGGCGATGCTCGGTGCCACGTTGGCCAAGGAGCTCGATGCCACCGTCGGTGACACGCTCAGCGTCAGCAAAGGCGAGGGCGCCCGTCAGCTGAAAATCGTCGGGATATTCGATTCCGGTGATGACGACAACGGCGCGGTGTATCTGCCGTCGTCGATAGCGCAGGAACTGGCGGGTCTGCCTGACCAGGTGGACCGTGTGGAGGTCAAGGCTCTGACCACTCCGGAGAATGACCTGGCGCGCAAGGCGGCGCGGAATCCCGGAGCGCTGTCCCAGGAGGACTGGGAGACATGGTATTGCACGGCATACCCTTCGTCGATCGCCTATCAGATCGAGGAGGTCATACCCGGTTCCGTGGCGAAGCAGGTGCGGCAGGTGGCCGCCTTGCAGGGTGACGTGATGAAGAAGACGCAGGCGGTCATGATTCTCATGACCGCATTGAGCCTGCTTGCCGCCGCCATCGCCGTGGCGAATCTTATGGCAGCCGCCATCTCGGAGCGCTCATCCGAATTCGCCTTGCTGAAGGCGATAGGTGCGAGCGATGGCTCGGTGAGCAGGCTCGTCCTCCTGGAGACGGCTTCCGTAAGCCTTGTCGGTGCGGTGGTCGGGGCCGGTCTCGGTTCCGTGATGGCCCAGGTAGTAGGCCATGTGGTATTCGGATCGGGAATCACCATGCGACCGATGGTGTTCGTGCTGGTGTTCGTGCTGCTGGCTGTGACTATCCTGGCGGCATCGTTGTCCGGTATTCGCTCGATTCTCAGGTTGCGGCCTGCGGAGGTGTTGCATGGCAGGTAAATCAACGCGAAAGAGACGTTTCGGCATGGGGAGCATGACCAACGGACGGATGTTCGCGGTCATGATTCTCGGCGCGGTGTTCCGTCGGCGGTCGCGTGCGCTGATGGCGGTTATCGCGTCCACAGTTGGCGCGGCGACCCTGTTCTGCCTGGCTGCGGTGTGTATCGCCGTCCCGCAGCAGATGAGCGAGGATATGCGTTCCTACGGGGCGAATCTGGTGGTCACCGCCGTGGAGAAGGACTCCTCCGCCAAAGCGGGCATCGCCGAGGATATGGTCACTCATACCACGGAAATGATAGAAGCAAAGGCTCCGGCCAAACTCGCGACATACCGCTACGACACCGTGCGCATCAACGCCGCCTCCTACATGATGGCCGGCATCGATCCGACGGCGGTGAAAACGCTCAACCACCACTGGAGCGTCGAAGGTGCGTGGCCCTCCGAAGGCCAGGTTCTCGTGGGCACGGATGTCGCCTCGGCCCTCGGACTCAAGGTCGGCAGTGATATCACCATCGCCTACCGTTCCGCCGACAATACCGGAGCCACGGCTGCTGCAGGAAGCGGCGGCGGCACCCCGAGTGGAGGGGCCGGGTCGACGCCGTCGGCGACGGGCACCGACGGTCGGGTCTCGACGGACATCATGGAGGAGGGCGGGGTGAGCTTCCGTGTTGCCGGCATCGTGGATACCGGCGGTTCGGAGGACCAGATCGTTTACGCGACGACGAAGGATCTCGACGCACTCGCCGGGTCGACTCGTGGAGCGGATGTGCTCGAATATTCTGTGGATGCCTCGTCGAAGGACCTGGACTCCATCGTCCAAAGCATCAACGCGATGAGCAGTATGGGAGTCAAAGCGCAGACCGTCACGAAAATCACCACATCGAACACGAAAATCATCACCATGCTGCAAACACTGTTCTGGCTGGTTTCGGTGGTGGTGCTGGTGCTGACCTTCGTGGGTGTGGGGACGACGATGACATCCATCGTCTCCCAGCGCCGCAATGAAATCGGCTTGCGCAAGGCGCTTGGGGCTCCGTCTTCACGTGTAGGGACCGAGTTCTATGCTGAATCGACGCTGTATGGCCTGCTTGGCGGCGTGCTTGGCACCGGGCTGGGGTATTGCCTGGCCTGGATGCTGTGCTCAGTGGTGTTCGGCCATGACCTGCGGATGAATTGGCCTTTGGCGCTCGCTGCCGTGATCTGCAGCATGTTTATCGCCGTGGTGGCGACCATCCGGCCTGTTCGCAAGGCTTCTGGCATAAATCCGGCAGTCGTGTTGAGGGAGGAATAACCCGAAAATGGAGATGAAGGCCTGTTGTGTAGTGATTGTTCCGGAACCGGCGCAGAAAACAAAGAACGAATGGCTGGATATCAACATGTCAGCATCAGAGTTTCGGATTGCACGATGAAAATCCCTACACAAACGAAAACGAAGTGAGAAAGGGGCGAACATGTTGCTCGAATTGGACCATGTGTCGAAGATCTATGGTGATCTTCATGCGGTCGATGACCTGAGCCTGTCGGTCGGGGAAGGCGAATGGCTCGCCATCGTCGGCTCGTCCGGCTCCGGCAAGACCACATTGATGAACATCATCGGCTGCATGGATACGCCAAGCGAGGGCAGCGTCTCGCTGGAGGGCCGTCAGCTCAATGACCTGAATGCCGGTCAGCTTGCCGACGTTCGCAAGAACGTCATCGGCCTGGTGTTCCAGAAGTTTTATCTGGTGCCCCACCTCACAGCTGTCGAGAACGTGATGGTGGCCCAGTATTACCACTCGGTGGTCGACGAGGAGCAGGCCATGGAGAGTCTGAGGAACGTGGGCCTCGAGGATCGCGCGCATCATCTGCCCGGGCAGCTGTCCGGTGGGGAGCAGCAGCGCGTCTGCATCGCCCGGGCGCTCATCAATTGTCCGAAGCTGATTCTGGCTGATGAGCCGACAGGCAATCTCGACGGTGCGAATGAAAAAATCGTGCTGGATCTTTTCAAGCAGCTCCATGAACAAGGCACCACCATCATCGTGGTGACCCATGATGCCTTGGTCGCTTCCTGCGCGCAACGCGAGATCATGCTCAATCACGGTGTGCTCGTTGGCGAACAATGGAACGATGAGGATGCCCGGAGACGATATGCCGAGGCGGGCGGTAAGCCTGGCGTCGCCGAGGCCACGTCGATGAGCGACCGGGTTTCGGATCAGGAAGCGGCGCCTTCAGGCGACATCCCGGTAGGATTCGCGGACCCGACCAAAGCCGCGAAAACAGATGGCGCAAGTCTCCCAGACGACACGGGCGTCTGAGAGCAGTTTCGGGGCAGTGCACAGAAATAACTGCGGAGAGGGGACCATGATGAACAAGCACGGCAAATCAGTCAGAGCTGCCTCGCTCGCGGCCGTAGGACTGGTGGCGGCCGGCACGCTGCTTGCAGGCTGCGGCGAGCCTTCCGCGGTGCCTATGAACGATGAGTATGCCGGTTCGGGCGATGAATCCAGCGCGTCCACCGACGCTTCATCACCCGACTCGTCATCAGGCGAGTCGGAGAACCCGTCCGCCAGTGGGAAAACGGATACCGGCACCTACAAAGACGGCACCTATGCCATCAAGGGCGAATACGGTCCGGTCGGTGAGGACACCATTGATGTGACGCTTACCGTGGCTGCGGGGAAGGTGAGCGATGTGCAGGTGGTCGGGCACCCCTTCACCACGATTTCGAAGAATCACCAGAACGCCTTCATCAAGGCCATACCCGGCGTTGTCGAAGGCAAAACCTTGAAGGATCTGAAAGTGGACAAGGTCGCGGGCGCGAGCTGGACCAGCGAAGCCTTCAACAAGGCCCTGGAGGTGGCCCGGCAGGAAGCCTCGGAGTAGGGAAATCCGCCCAAAAACGATAACTGCACTAAAAGGACAGCAATACGGTAATGCTTTCTCCGAAAAGCTGTCCTTTTAGTGCAGTTATCATTTTTGGGTGTCGGAAGTCGAAGTGATGGTTGTCTTCGTGCCCTTGGCGTGCGCTCACTTCGCCTGGCTTCGTGAACAGTTGCGTTACGTATTACGACGTGTGGCAATCGCTACGCGATTCTTCGCGCCCTTTGCGGGCGCTCACTTCGCCTACGGACAGCCCACAGGGCTGTCCGTTTAACGGCTCAGCACCGAGCTTTGGTTACCTATTCCACCATGGACGGAGGGGATAGGTGGTGGTGCCGGTTTCCGGGTCTGGTTTGACGCAGAGGAACTGGTGAACCTGGATGGTATTGAGTTCGAAGTTGAAGCGTGAACCTGCCATGTACACACCCCACAGTCTGGCCTTGGGTTCACCGACGAGCTTGACCGCATCATCCCAGCGATTCTGAAGATTCTCGTTCCAGTGCTTCAGCGTAATCGCGTAATGCTGCCTCAGGTTTTCCTGGTTGATGACCTCGAAGCCGACATTGTTGATGGTGACTTCGATTTCACCCGGGCTCGCCAGCTCTCCGTCGGGGAAGATGTACCGGTCGATGAAACCGCCGGCACGCTTGCCCTGATAGCTGTTGCAACGGGTGATCTGATGGTTTAGCAGCATGCCGCCCGGACGCAGCTTGTCCAGCATCTCCTTGAAGTACGCGGGATAGTGCTTGTGACCGACGTGCTCCATCATGCCTATCGAGCAGATGCCGTCGAATCCGGATTCCGGCACATCGCGATAATCCATCAGTCGTACCTCGGCAAGATCCTGAAGACCTTCGCGGGCAATCCACTCGTTGGCCCAATCGACCTGTTCCTGTGAGAGTGTGACGCCGATGACGTGAATGCCCCTCTTGGCGGCGGCGACCTCCATCGAGCCCCACCCGCAGCCGATGTCCAGCAGCGAGTCGCCCTCCGAGAGATTCAGCTTGTCGAGCACCATGTTGAGCTTATGCTCCTGGGCCTCTTCGAGCGTCGCATCCGCAGTGGGGAAGCATGCGCACGTATAGGTCATCGACGGCCCGAGGAACATGGCATAGAACTCATTGCTCTGGTCGTAGTGATAGCTGACCGTTGCCGCGTCGCCCTTCTTGGTGTGCGGCATAATCCCTTCGGCCATGCGCTGCGCCAGCGACGGCAACTCGATTTCCGGCGGTTTCGGCACGCGCACCCCGTGTGACAGGATGGTTGCGCTCAGCTTCGCCAGCTCGCTCTTCTTGGGCTTCCTGGCATAGGATTTGAGCTCCATGAGCTGCTTGAATACGCCGTACGGGTTGCCGGGTTCGAGCTCCGGTGAGGCGATATCGCCTTGCAGATACGCGCGTGCAAGGCCCAAATCATTCGGACATTCAGCAATGTAATACACCGCACGTGAATTGCGAATCTCCAGATGCAGCGGAGCATCAGTGCTGCCGAAGCTTGATCCGTCAAAGGCGCTGACATGCAGCGGTGCGTCATCGTTGAAAAAGACGCCGACCATGTCCGCCACGGTCATTGTTGTTATAGCCATGTAAATGTATTGCCCCTTCTGAAACCACGCTACATGAAGTGCATAAGGTCTCATCTTTATCAGTCTCCACCCTACTCCGATTGAGGATGATGGGCGTCGTCCGGAGACCGAATTCTTTACACTTGTATGCGATTCGGGTGTGTTGGTGCACCGCTGTTGAACCTAAGCTGGAGACTATGCAAACAGAGGGTGATAGCCGGGATTCGTGGATTTCGCAGACGCTGATTCGTTTGTCGGCTTCGTCGTTCAGAGCCGGTTTTGTCCTGAGTGCACACGATAGGGCTTATGCGCGGAGCAAAGGGCGTGCAACCATAGAACGACATGCGCGCGAGTTGCTTCGAGGGCGCGTGGGCGATGCCTGGCCCGCAAAGGATGGCAGGCAAACGCCGTTCAGAGGGCATCCAGTGTTTACCGCGCAACATGCCACAGCCACATGCTGCAGAGGGTGCATCGAGAAATGGCATCACATTCCGCGTGGCACTGAACTCAGCGATGAGCAGCTCGATCGCTTGGTTGACCTGGTGATGGCCTGGATAGAAGGGGACCTCGCCAGTCACCCCGCCTAGTCGACCGGCTTGAAAAGCACCTTGGAATACAGCAAGAGGTACAGGCTGGTCGGAGCCGGTCATCGCTCCACCCTGTCTGTACCTCTTGCCGTAAGCCTCGCGGATGCGACGGCGTTTTCGCAATCTTCAGCGCTGGATTGCGAATCCGCCCGTCCAGGCGATCTTCTCTCCTGCCGCCAGGGTGAGCTGGAGGAAGCCGACTGCTTCCAGTTCGCGTGCGCGTTTCAGCGCACCGGCATCGACCGCTGCGAGGCCTGCGGCTTCGACCAGTTCGGTGAGTCCTTGCTTGGCATCCGCATCATCGCCTGCAACCAGAACGGTTGTGGTGTCTTTGCCGATGGTCCCGGAAGCCAGTGTTGCCGCGAAGTTCGTGTTGAAGGCCTTCAGTACATGCGCATCGGGCAGTTTGGCGGCCAATTCCTGCGCTGCGGAGGAATCCGCAGGCGTGACCAGCGAGTCGAAGGTCGAGAAGTCAAGGGGATTGGTGATGTCGACGACCGTCTTTCCTGCGAAAGCCTGACCGAACTTATCGGCGATGGCGTCGAGTGCCGGGTATGGGACCGCGAGAATCACGATGTCGCCGGTGATTGCGGTATCGGCGGCTGCGGACGAGTCGAGGACCTGTACCTCTGCTCCGGCCTTCTCGGCGATTCCACTCAGCGCTGAACCCATGTTGCCCTTGCCGAAGATCGTTACCTTGCTCATGTTTGCTCCTTCATAGTGTCTGTTGAGGCGTTAGCCCTTGTTTCCTTGGTGTCGCAATGTTTTCACGGCCTTGTCGTCATCCGGCCGCATCAGCATCACGAAACTAACATTATGTTAGCACTAACAAATAGTTAGTAAAATCGGAGAGTCGGAATAGAATGATTCGTATGACCAGATCAAGCGAAAACAACAACTGCGCCGTGCAGATGACGCAACGGTGTTCCTCGAAGCCACAGGACGTCAAGTCCGAGGCTCTTCGCTACAACGTCTTCTCTGATCGCTGCATCTCGCGCAAACTTCTCACCGACGTGTCGCGCAGGTGGAGCGTCCTTATCCTGTCAACGCTCAGAACGGGGCCGAAACGCTTCGGAGAGTTGAACGACACCATCGAGGGCATGAGCGAACGCATGCTCTCGATTACGTTGAAGACGCTGCTTCACGATCACCTGGTCGTTCGTGTGGGCACGACTTCGTGCTCCACCTATGAGTTGACACCGGCGGGAATGCCCATAGCGGCCAAAGCCGATGAACTTTTTGAGGCTGTATACAGTGCCTTGGACCACATGGACCCCAGTGAAATCGACTCCGCCGCAGCCGCTGCCGCGTGATGCTGCGGGGCGGCTGCGGCGGTCGAGATACGACGGCGGGTCAGTCTCACATTTCCTGATGGCTGCGCGGGTCGAAATCGCCTCGGCTGCCGTCGGGGCTGTCCATGGCCGCGAATGCGGCGCGATCCTCGTCGTCGAAATCAAAACCCATCACGTCGAGGTTCTCGATCTGGCGCGATGGCGTGGCCGACTTGGGGATGGGGATGTCGCCGTAATCGACGTGCCAGCGCAGCACGACCTGCGTCGGCGTCACACCGTGCTTATCGGCCACTGCAACGATGGTCGGGTCCTTGACCGTTTCGCCGCCCCTACGCAGCGGGCTCCAGGCCTCGGTGATGATGCCATGCTGGTCGTCATATGACTTCAGCTCTCGCTGCTGCCAATAGGGATGGAGTTGAATCTGGTTGACCGCCGGGGTCACGCCGGTTTCCTTGATCAGACGATCGATATGCTCCGGCAGGAAATTGCTTACGCCTACATGCTTGATCAGACCGCGCTCTCTGAGCTCGACGAGTGTCTGCCAAGCTTCGACGTACTGGTCTTCGATGGGATTCGGCCAGTGAATCAGGTACAGGTCGATATAGTCGAGGTCCATGCGCAGCAGGCTCTCTTCGACGGTTTCGACCGCCTGGTCGTGATTGTGGTAGCGGCCGGGTAGCTTCGAGGTGACGATGATGTCCTCACGTGGCACGCCGCTGCGCCGGACCGCCGCGCCCACAGTCCCCTCGTTGTCGTAGTTGACTGCGCTGTCCAACAGCCGGTAGCCGTTGTCCAATGCGGATTCGATGGCTGTCGCACCATCAAAGCCTCGAAGTTTGTATGTGCCGAATCCGATGGCGGGCAGTGCCAATCCGTCGTTGGCCGTACGATCTGGCAGGGCCTGGGCTTCGTGTGATGTCATTGTTCCCTCTTTCTCTGGTGGAGTTCGCGTCGCACGATTCGTGACGGCGGTCCGGGGAAAGGGCGCATCGAATGCCAGGCAGAGTTCGTGACGGCCCGGCCGGTGCTGCACCCTCAACGCTCACCATTCTAATTCCGGCGGCGAGGTCGAGCGGGGATGTTCATGCAGAGCATGGTCGTCGATGGCGTGCAGCGATTCTGCGGGTCGGGAGCTATGCCTCGGTGAGGTCGTTCGAGACCTGGGCATTCAGAGTGGAATGTTTCGCGCCGTACGTGAAATAGACCACAAGGCCCAGGGCGAACCACACGGCGAAGCGCACCCAGGTCTCCCAATTCAGACCGGCTATCAACACGCCGCAGAAGACGATGGCTATCAGCGGGGTGAACGGTACGCCCGGGGTTCTGAACCCACGCTGCATCTCGGGGTGCTTGCGTCGCATCCAGATGATTCCCGCCGCGACGATGATGAATGCGGAAAGCGTGCCGATGTTGACCAGTTCGAACAGCACGTTGATGTTGATGAATCCTCCCGCGATTGCGGTGGCGATGCCAAAGAACCAGGTCCCTTTGAAAGGCGTGCGATACTTCGGATGGACTTCACCGAAGAACTTGGGGAACATGCCGTCCCTGCTCATGGAATAGCAGATGCGCGACTGCCCGTAGAGCTGAACGAGCATCACGGTGGTCATGCCGATCAGCGCGCCGAAATCAACGATCAGCGCCAGCCAGTTCATCCCCGTTTTGAGAATCACGCCGGCGACGGGGGCATCGATGAACTTCGCGAACTCCGGGTATTTCACCACGCCGGTCATAATCAGGGTCATGACGATATAGAGCACCGTGGAAACGGCCAGCGAGAGCAGAATTCCTCTGGGCAGGGTCTTCTTGGGCTCGATGGTTTCCTCGGCGCTTGAGGATACCGCATCGAATCCTATGAAGGAGAAGAATACGATGGATGCGGCCGGGATGATACCCATGGGTACGGTGCTGTGCTGTTTGAAGGAGTACCAGCCGTATGGCGAGAAGGGCTGCCAATTCGAGGGTTTGACGTACCACACCACGCATACGATGAACAGCACGATGACCGCCAGTTTGATGCCCACCATGATGTCGTTGGCACGGCGGGTCTGGTTGATGCCGACGGACAGCAGCCAGGTGATGAGCAGCACCACGACGAATCCGGGAAGGTTGAAATACGTCGTCACGCCGGGTGTGGTGCCGTAGGCGGCAGTGAGCTCAACCGGCAGGTTGATGCCGAAACCCTGCAGTAATTTCGTGAAATAGCCTGACCAGCCTGCAGAGACCGTAGCCGCCTGCAGTGCGTATTCGAGTATCAGGTCCCAGCCGATGACGAAAGCGACCACTTCTCCGAAAGCTATGTAGGAGTATGTGTATGCCGAGCCTGCAACAGGTGCCATGGAGGCAAATTCCGCGTAGCACAGACCTGCGAAACCGCAGCATATCGCCGCAAGAACGAAAGAGACCGACAGTGCCGGTCCGGCGGTCAGAGCGCCTTTGCCCGTAAGCACGAAAATTCCGGTGCCGATGATGGCTCCGATGCCCAGCAGCGTCAGATCCAGCGTGCGCATGGTTCTGCGCAGTGGAGTCGATTGTTTGACGAGCTCGTTGACGGTTCTTTTGCGGAAATAATCCACGGCAATCTCCCGATTGATATTTGCGGTCTGTGGTGGTGCAGACTGGTGGCGCGACCGTGGGTATTGTAACTGAATCGTGTAGATGGGATTGCCGTGGTGTCCAGCAATGGGACGGCACCCCGGCTTTCCGGCCTTCGGGTGTGCGTTTGTTCCCCTATGCGCCGGAAAGGTCGTTTCTGTAGGGATTTCTCAGTGGAGCGCCTGTTCCGCGAAGCCGTATCGGCGCCATGGCGATACGGCAAGATGGGCGGTGCGTCCTGTTTCCGAAAAATCCCTACACAAACGTTGCTTGCAGAGTCAGGCGATGAATGCCGCCGGATTCTTGTCGAAGGTCGCCGCGCAATGGGTGCTGCAGAAGTAATATCGTTTGCCGTCCACTTCTCGTGTCGCAGCGGCGCTTGATGGGTCGACGGTCATCCCGCAGACGGGGTCCTTGGCGGATGCCGCATCCTGAACCTGATGCACTGCTGCCTCCTGGTGGTGGGACTGGTGACGCTGGAATAGTGACATGGTGTTTCCTTCCTTTGCATGGTGTTGCGAAATCTGCTTGTCCCGGGGATGAGCGGCGTGGGTATCGGGGTGGAAGCTCCTCAGGCGGTTAGCGTTGATGACCACGGAGAGCGATGAGAAGGCCATCGCGGCACCTGCGATCATCGGGTTGAGCAGTACGCCGAAGAGTGCATACAGCGCACCGGCGGCAACCGGTATGCCCAGACCGTTGTACCCGAAGGCGAACCAGAGGTTCTCCTTGATGTTCCGCATCGTTGCCTTGGACAGCGCTATGGCGTTCACGGCTCCGCTGAGCTTGCCGGACATCAGGGTGATGTCGCTGGATTCGATGGCGACATCGGTGCCGGTGCCGATTGCGAAACCGACATCTGCCTGGGTCAGGGCCGGGGCGTCGTTGATGCCGTCACCGACCATGCCCACAAGCTTTCCTTGGGACTGCAGTCGCATGATGATATCGGCCTTGTCCCCTGGTGAGACGGGCGCGACGACATGCGAGATGCCGACCTGGGACGCTATGGCCTTGGCCGTTACGGTGTTGTCTCCGCTTGCCATCCAGACCTCGATGCCTTGCGAGCTGAGCTCGCGGATTGCCTGGGCTGAGTCGTCCTTGACGGTATCCGCTACCGCGATGGCTGCGGCGAAGACCCCGTCTACGGCCGCCAGGACTGTTGTCTTGCCTTCCGAAGACAGCGCCTCGATGGTCTGAACGATGCCGGAGTCTTCTGAACGCTCACGGTGACTGTCCGGTGCCTGTATGCCTCGGACACCGTGTTCCTCCAGAAGCGACTGGTTGCCGATAAGTACGTCGTGGCCGTCGACCCGTGCAACGATTCCTCTGCCGGTGACGGCTTCGAAGTGTTGCGTAGGGGAGAGCTTCAAGCCCTGGTCGTCGGCGTATTCGACGATTGCCCGGGCCAGGGGGTGCTCCGACGGGCTTTCCGCGGAGGCGATCAAGGCGATGGTCGTATCATCCACATGCTGCGGGAGGATGTCCGTGAGTTTCGGCTTCCCCTGGGTGATGGTGCCGGTCTTGTCGAGGATGAGCACCTGAAGTTTATGTGCGTTCTCCAACACCTGGGCCGAGCGTATCAACACGCCGGCCTGAGCGCCCTTGCCGGTGGCGATGGTCACGGACAACGGCGTGGCGATGCCCAATGCACACGGGCAGGCGATGACCAGTACGGATACCGCGGCCACGAGCCCGTGGACGGCCTGTGGTGCCGGGCCCAGGAACCACCAGCCGACGAATGTCCAGATGGCGATGATGATGACCGCCGGAACGAAGTATCTGGCGATGGTGTCAGCCAGCCGTTGGATGGGGGCCTTTGAGGACTGTGCCTGCCTCACCAGACCGATGATATGCGCCAGAACGGTGTCCTTGCCTACCTTCGTCGCCCGGTATTGCAAACTGCCGTTGCCGTTGACCGTGGCGCCCGTGACCGGGTCGTCGACGCCTTTCGAGACGGGCATGGATTCGCCGGTGATCATGGATTCATCGACGGTCGATGCGCCTGAGGTCACCACGCCGTCAACCGGGAATTTCTCTCCTGGGCGGATGGCGATGAGGTCACCTACGGCGACACGGTCCACGGACAGTTCCTCGACACTGCCATCGGGGCGGATAACGCGTGCGGTGCGGGGATTGAGGTCTATCAGGGAACGGATGGCTTCGCCCGTTCCGGCACGGGCTTTGGCTTCCAGCAACTGCCCCAGCACCATGAGGGTGATGATGGTGCCGACCGATTCGTAGTACGGCTCGCGTGAACCCTGCGGCACTATCTGCGGAGCGACGGTGACCACGAGGCTGAAGAGAAAGGCCGCTGTGGTGCCCAGAGTGACCAGAGAGTTCATCTCGGCCGAACGATGCCTGAGGGCGAGCCATCCCGTACGATGCACCGGCCATCCCGAATAGAACATCACCGGAAGTATCAATACCAGCTGCACCCATGGGTTCATCAGTATCATCGGCGTCCAGTGGCCGAGGACCGGGTGGAACATCGTGGCGACGAATACGGGGAGGGTGAAAACCGTTCCCACGATGAGCCGCGTCCACAGGCTCCTGATTTCGCGTGCCCGTGACTCGTCCTCGCCGTGCTGCTCGTCAAGGGGGCTGCTGTCGTCGGAATCGTCTGAATTGGCGTTCGAGCTTGAGCTTGAGACCGTGCTGCTCGAAGTGGGCTCGGAGCTGTCGGTTGGCGGATGCGCCGTGGCTGGTGCCGAGGCGGCACCCCCCTGCGCTTCATGGACGATGAGGCTGCCGTGCAGCATGTTCATCCCGCAGGCGAAGGGATATTCGCCCGCTTTGAGCGCGCCGAGCTCCAATGTGCTGTGCGCGAAGGCGGGGAGCGCCTTGTCGATGCCGAGTCCGGAGAACACGACATGCGATGAGCACTCGCCATCCTCCTGACGGTCGAATTCGAGCCTGATCGGCACGCCTGCCGACGCTTCGATAACCGAGGGCGAATACCCGCCTTTGACGGTGATGTGCACGGTCTGCAGACCTTGTTCAAGCTCGGCTCGGGTGGCCTGTTGTTTTGACAGCAGCAGCCACGAGACCAGCGCGGTCAATGCGAGTGCCGCCAGAATGACGATGATGCCGCTTCCCATGTGATCCTCATGCTTCCTTCGGTTCTGTCGAACCGAACTTTCCCTCATGTGGTCTATACCATATACCCCTATAGGGTATAATACAATACGGATACGCTGAACGGCAACAGCCGGTCTTGATGGGTGATTCCGCCAGGTGGTCGTACCGCCCTGAAAATATCGGGAGAATACCGGTCGCGGAAGCCCCGCGAGACCCGTGCTGCCGGGCACATCGGCGATGTCGGAAACACGTCCTACAACCTTGGAAGGGAAGGTGCGACGATGGCAGTCCATGCAGAAAGCGACACGTATGAAGGCGAGGGCCGCGAACTCGGAGGGGTGCATGAAGGGGGTCACGGGTATGTCGCGGACAAGCAGCGCGTCACTGCCCGTCTGAAACGCATCGAAGGTCAGGTCAGAGCCGTGACGCGAATGATCGAGGACGACACCTACTGCATCGATGTGCTCACCCAGATTTCAGCCTGCGACAAAGCGCTGAAATCAGTTGCCCTGATACTGCTTGACGACCACCTGAACCATTGCGTGCGTACCGCGGTCAAACAGGGGGGCGATGTCGCCGATGACAAACTGCGTGAGGCGGAGGATGCCATCGCACGGCTGGTGCGCTCCTGATTCAGGCGATGCGCTGCGCATCGGTGGCGGAATGCGGATGCCGAGTTACGCCGCCGATGCGTCGATTGCCAACATGGTGCCAGACATCGCATCACACATGGTCCGGTGGCGAAGTTCAGCACGGTGAAGTTCAGTACAAGGGCGCGACGGCGGTGGGCGAGCCCACGATGATTTCCGTGCCGGGAGTGGCTTCGCCGTCGGGCGAGAGCGTGAAGGTGCTCAATTTGCCGGTGGTCTGATTCGCCACGAACAGACTGTTGCCGATGGCTTTGATGTGGCGCGGTCTGCCGCCTCCGCTGCTGAATCCTCCGACTTCGGCGAGACGCTCGCCATCCCAACGCAGGCGGATGATTCTATCCGACCCGCGCAGACCGACATAGCAGTACCCTTCAGTCGTGGATGGTGACGGTGCCTCAGCGGAGGGTGCCTGTGCCCCCGCGAGTGCGGCATCGCTGACGAATGCCAGTGACGCCGCCTGATCCTTCGCATCCGCGTCCAGCTCGACCCGTTGAGTATGGGTGAATCCGTTTGCGGCATCGGCTTGTGGTGCGTACACATCCACAGTGCGGCTCCATTCGTCCACCACGGCCACGCGCCAACCCTGTTCCTGGCCTGGGGCGGAGGGCAGCAGGTGCATGTCTCTCGGACCCGTGCCCGGTGCGCAGACGATGGATGAGGTGCGTCTAAGCCTGTCATCTTCCCATTGGTGGACGTGAATACGGTCCGCTCCCAGATCTGTGCTGAGGATGCGGCCATCCGGCAAGGGCAGTATCCAATGCGCATGCGGGCATTCCTGGGCTGGCAGAGGGCCGTGCCCTTCGTTCGTCAGTACCTGCCCGTGTTCTCCGATGCTCCCGTCGGATTCGAGGGGAAGAACGCATACATTGCCATCGCCATAACATGCCACCAGCAGATGAGCCTTACCTGATGCGTCGTGAGATACGGCAAGATGCGTTGGCGTGTCTCCTTGGACGGAAACTCGGGAAAGCGGCTCAAGATGCAGGCCTTCGCCCGACTTGGACACTTTCAGAGCCACCACTTCGTTGTTGAATTCCAGAGGGGCGTAAACCACGGAATCCTCGACAAGCAGCCACGTCGGCGAGGGGAGTTCCGCGAGCAAGCCACGATGCTCCAGACCCACGGAGTCTGAATGCTCCGTATTCTCCGGGTACGAGGCCCGAATCCAGTCGATGCCCAGGCAGTCGCCTCCACCCTGACTCCCGAATCCGCCGATGAGTATGTCAGCAGGCCGTGTCGATGTCGTCTCTTGCGATGCGTGTCGATGTGCTTCGTTGCCTTGCATTGCTTCGTGCTCCTTCGTCCGCGTTCCAGCCGGAATCCGATGATGCTTCCCCGTATATCAGCAGCATTCTATTACCGCACCGTGAAGGACGCGCGTCACTGGGCGCTGGGCTCCGAATAAGATAGTTGCACTAAAAGGACAGCAATTGGGTAAAAATTGCTCGGGAAAGCTGTCCTTTTAGCGCAGTTATCGTCTTGACGGCAGGAAAAATGGCTCATGCGGTAGACTGGATGGGCTTTGTGGCGCGCTGACTGGTACACGATGCCGGTCTGAGGGGAGAGTCCCGCGTCATGTTGGGTATGGTTTGCCGATGGTGTTCGAAGGCCCCGTATGGGGCGAGCAAGGGGACTTGCGGATATGGATGCCTGTGCCGGTATCGCTTCCTTGAAGCGTTTGGGAACATTGAGTCCCGTCTGCCGATGACAGAACGAGCATCGTCTGTCGGCATGGTGATGGAGTGCTTCGCCGCCAGGGCGTATTGCCGTGTTGATACCGGCGAGGCTGCACCGAGACCTGCTTGGCCAAGCTGGAAAACCGCTTGGCGTTGAATAGGAGCTGAATACAAGAATAATGCGCTCACAAATGATGTCAGAAACAGTTGAAGAACAATCCAGGCAGGACGAGCCCGCCTCGCAGGGGAATCCCGCACCTCGGGCGCACGGTCGTGCCAAGAAGGGTCGTCCCAAGAACAAGCGGCGGTTGATGTGGCTGCGCAGATTGCGCAAGGAAGACATCGTCGTGGTCGAGCAGGAATCGGTTCGTCAGGCCGTGCTGGGCACGGCCGTCGGCAACTTCATGGAATGGTTCGATTTCGGTATCTACGGCTATCTCACCATCGTCATGACCACGGTGTTCACGAAGGGCATGCCCCAATCAGTGGGCGTGCTGGTCATGCTTCTCGGTTTCGCGGTGAGCTTCATCGCCCGACCCTTGGGCGGTTTCATTCTTGGGCCCTTGGGTGATCGCATAGGTCGTCAGAAGGTGCTCTTCCTCACCATGTCGGTGATGGCTGTGTCCACCGCATTGATAGGAATCCTGCCGACGGCGGCGCAGATAGGCCTGTGGGCGCCGATTCCTCTGTATGCGCTCAAGCTTGTGCAGGGTTTCTCCACCGGTGGCGAATACGCGGGAGCCGCCACGTACGTGTCCGAGTTCTCGCCGGACAAGCGTCGTGGGTATTACAGCGCATGGCTCGACATGGGCTCCTATCTCGGATTCGCCACGGGCGCCGGCGTGGTGGCGCTGTGCAGTGTCCTGACGCAGCAGGCGTGGGGCCCTGACGCGATGGCGAACGGCGGTTGGCGCATACCGTATTTCATGGCCGTCCCCTTGGGCATCGTGGCCATCTATTTCCGTACACGTATTCCCGAGACTCCGCACTTCGATGAGGACGGCGATGGCGATGACCGTGGCGGACGCAGCAAGTCGAAACGACGGGGGCAGTGGAAGTTTGCAGTCGTCGATCCCGAGGGCCGCGATTCCAAGATTTTCGGTCATCACAGCCTGCTGAACCTGGTGCATAACTTCCGCCGGGAGATAGTGCTGGGCATCATGCTCGTGGCTGCGACCAACACGCTCTCCTATGTGCTGACCAGTTATATGCCGACCTATCTGGAAAAGGAGATCGGTGCCAGCCAGGTGACCGCTGCAGCGTCGACGATTCCCGTCCTGGTGCTGGTGGCGGTGCTGTTGCCGTTCATCGGCAAGCTGTCGGACCGCATAGGCAGGCGTCCCGTGCTGGCCGTCGCTGTTGTGCTGACATTGGTGATGGCGCTGCCTGCCTTCTGGATGCTCCATCTGGGGCAGTCCTGGGCTCTCCATGTTGCTCTGGTGATGATTGCTATTCCTGCCGCCTTCTACATCGCGGTGACGGTGACGACGATTCCTGCGCTGTTCCCCACGGCTTCGCGCTTCAGCGGTATGGCCGTGACGTACAACATCGGCGTATCGCTGTTCGGCGGCACCACCCCGCTGATTGTGCAGGCCTTGCTTGAACTGACGGGGAACCGCTATGTTCCGGCCTTCTACGTCATGTTGTTCTCTGCGATAGGCGGTGTGGCGGTGTGGCTGATTCCCGAATCTGCGGGCAAGCACCTCATCGGTTCCATGCCTGCAGTGGAAACCCATGCCGAGGCATCACGGCTGGTCGCCACCCAGGACGACAATCCTGACATCGATTTGCATACCATGCCTGTGCAGGCGGTCACCGCCGAGTGGAAGGGCAATGGGCCAAAGGCATAGCGAAGTTCATCTGCCACATGGCACGCCGTCGCTCCGCCGCACATCCGGATTGGTGAATCGCGATGCGCGGGAGTGACGGGGATGATGCCCACCCGGTACAGTGAGCGACATGGTAGACATTCTTGTGGTTGAGGACGAGCGTGACCTCAATGAGGTCACGTGCATGTATCTTCGCGATGCCGGTTTCACCGTCACCGGTTGCATGAACGTGCATGACGCATATGAGGCCATGCACGGTCACCTTTTCGATCTGGTGGTGTCGGACATCATGATGCCCGGCACGGACGGCTTCGCCTTCGCTGCGAAGCTTCGGGAGATATACGCGCACCTGCCCATCATCTTCATGACCGCACGTGACGACATCGCCTCCAAGAAAAGGGGTTTCCACACAGGTGTGGACGATTACATGGTCAAGCCCATCGACTTCGACGAACTGGTGCTGCGCATCGAGGCGCTGCTGCGCAGAGCGCACATCGACGACGAGAAGCGGCTGTCCGTCGGGAATCTGGTGATGAACGCCGACGAGATGACGGCAGCCGTCGAGGATGAGGAGATCACCTTGACCACGCGTGAGTTCAACATCCTCTTCAAGTTGCTGAGCTACCCGAAGCAGGTGTTTTCGCGCGCTCAGCTCATGGATGAATTCTGGGACACGGATTCCTATACGGGGTTGAGGGCAGTTGACGTGTACATCACCAATCTGCGCAAGAAGCTCGTCGCATGCGACGGATTCGACATCGTGACGGTCAGAGGTCTGGGCTACAAGGCGGTGCCGCGATGAGATCGGGTATGCGCAAGCTGCCGCAGGAGGCTGATTCCGGCATGGAGCAGCCGACGGGCAGAGTCGTCAAGGAGAGGCGATTCTCTCCCGCCATGTTTGTCTGGACTTTTGCGCTGCTGTGCGTGCTGGCAGGAGGGCAGGCCCTGATTCTTGGGGCATATGTCAGGCTCCCTTCTTTCCCGCCGATGTTCGTTGCCGGCATGACCGGATACTGGGCCATCGTCGCAGGCATTCTCAGCCTGGTTACCTACCTGCAGATCCGCAGGAGGTTGGAGCCGATGCGAAAGTTCAGCGAGGCCAGCAGACAGGTGTCGTCCGGCGACTTCTCCGTCTACCTTGAGCCTGAGCATCTTCCCGAATCCCCGAAGTGGGACAGCAATGACGAGATGTTCGAGGATTTCAACGCCATGGTGCGTGAACTCGGCAGCATCGAGACCATGAAGAACGATTTCGTCGCCAATGTCTCCCATGAGATAAAAACACCGTTGGCCATCATCCAGAGCTATGTGCAGTTGCTCGGGAAGCCGGGGCTTTCGGACGAGCAGCGTTCGCGCTATGCGGCTACCGTAACCGATGCCAGTGAACGTTTGGGTCAGTTCGTCACCAGCATCCTGAAGCTCAGCAAGCTGGAGAATCAGACCATGGGCCTGCAGATCGAGGAATGCGACCTCCCCCGGCAGTTGACCGATGCCGCACTGTCCTACGGTGATTTGTTCGACGACAAGGGCATTGCCTTCGAAGTCGATATCGAGGATCGCGCTTTGGTCAGGGCCGATCCGGACGTTCTTGAGGTCGTCTGGAGCAATCTTCTGGGCAATGCGTTGAAATTCACCGATGAGGGTGGCCGTGTCTCGCTCCGGCAGAGCTCCGACAAGGAGATCGTCTCGGTGGAGGTCCGCGATGACGGCTGCGGTATGAGCGGCGAGGAGCTGTCTCATGTGTTCGACAAGTTCTATCAGGGAGACACTTCCCATGCTGCCCGGGGCAATGGCCTTGGCATGGCCATGGTTCGCAGGGCGGTTGAACTGTCCGGAGGCACCATCTCGCTGAGCAGCGCGGTCGGGGAGGGGACCACCGTGCTGGTGCGTCTTCCCGCGGCCATCTAGCAAGAGCGCGCGTGGACGGAACTAACACAACTCGAACAATTCGCCAACAGTCACCCAACAATCGCCCCATACATTGTGTGTTGTCAGCAACGAGAGACACATGATGAAGGAGAGATGATGACTGTCGAGAACACCAATGAGGTACATGCAGGAGCCAGGGATTTCGTCGGCTACGAATACAAGAACATAAGCGTTCCTTCGCTGGACGAAGGCTTGTACGTCGATAGCTACCGTTCCTTCGGGTGGTCGCTTGAGTCAAGCGAACAGGACAAGCTCAGCAACAGCGTGGTGCTGAAATTCAAGCGTGATCGCCAGATTCGCAACAAGGCTGAATTATCGAGGCTGCAACGCCAGTTCGATTCCTCCGCCCTCAAAATCAGAGCTCTGGAGACCGCTCCGGAGTCGACGGCACGTCTGCTCGCACTGTGCCTGGGCATTATCGGCTGTGCCTTCCTGGCGGGTGCGACCTTCTCGTACATGGCCGGTTTCATCGTCGCCATGGTGCTGCTCGCCATCCCCGGCTTCCTGCTGTGGATTGTCGCCTACCCCGTGTTCGTTCGGACGAAGGCGAGCAAAACCCAGAAGAACGCCCCTCAGCTTGACGCATGCTTCGACGCGGTCTACGAGACCTCAAAACAGGCGAGCCAGCTGCTGTAGTACAGCCGCAATGCGGGAGAACTCCATGAAGGGCCCTGTGGGATAGACCCTGTGGGATAGGCCCTGTGGAATAAGTCCTGTGGAATCAGCCCCTGTCAATCTGCCCGGTGGAGTGAGTTCACCGGAGCGAATGCAATGGTGAAAGGAGAGACTCATGAAATATCTGTTGGCGGCGGTGGCTGCGATAGTGCTCGGCGCGGGAGCATACATATGGAAAGTGAACGCATGGGAAGTGCGCTGAGCGAGGGTAGCCGGCATCCGTATCCAGACCGTCACAGGTCGGGATACGGATGCCGGCTGTGGGGAGTGAAGGGGCAACGATGATCGACCGTGTTATCTCGATCTGGAACAGATATCGGACGCTGGCCGTCGGCGACCGCACGGCATTGGGGGCCGCCGTCTCGGCGGCGACCGGGGTGGCGATGGCGTCGTTGAAGCTGGGAATGGGTGTGGTGACCCAATCTCTGCTGTTCATCGTCAGTGGAGTGTATTACCTCATGCTGTGCCTGTCGCGTGCAGTGGTGGTGTACAGGCATCGTCGCATCAGGACCTTGGATGTCGCACCTGAAAGGCGTCGGCATGAAGTGAGCGTGTACCGCAGGACCGGCTTGCTGCTGTGTCTGGTGGGGGTGTCGTATGCCGCGTTCTCTCTGACCTTG
>OMJG01000642.1_pt1 | contig 24723 bp, 19 predicted proteins | sample 1646431 | NCBI WGS metagenome assembly OMJG01 (sample SAMN03771674, study PRJEB25209) | food metagenome | isolation source: Cotija cheese | place: Mexico:Jalisco,Michoacan | collected 2011-12-12
GTATAAGTTCGACGTGGACGACGAGTAGACATGATAGATTCCTCCTGTGTATGTTGTGTTTAGTATACACACCTTATCTTTTCTGTCCAACTGAGTGTAACCTATCCACCTTCCACCACAGAACAGAAAGAGCGCCTCATGATAAACATCCATATCATATTCTTCTGTGATCGTGGCGGCTAATCCATCAATTTGACGGCGCATATCTGTTTTACCGCACACAATAAAAATAGTTTCTACTTGAGTAAAGTCAATGAGCTTCATTCGTTAACATCTCCGAGAGGAGAACTCACACTGTTGAGGGTTTGATGCCCTCATATATTAGAAGCTCTGTTTGACCATTCTTTAAATGTGCCACAATTTTTTGTGGAGGATGTTTCACACCAGTTTGACGGTGATGTGTGGGCTCGTTTTGTAGCGTTACAGGAACGATAGATTGTCTAGTGTTTTACAAAATTAAAACCTCCTGGATTCTTAAGCTATCTTAAGTTTAACAAGAGGCCGTTAGGACTCACAGGTACCTAGCTATTCATCGCTTACGCTGAAAATCTATTTTAGATTTTCAGCGGTTCTTATTATTTAACTGGGACTTTTGTCCCAGCCTCTTTCCTACGTTTAGTCAAGGTAAAAGATTATATAATAATACCTTTTTCAAAAGAGTGATTTTGAATTAAGACAAAACCGCATACTAAATAAACCTCAGTCTTTTTATTTTTTTCTGAGAAGGTTCATGCTATACTACAGGTATATTCTTGGTCTTAGAGACCGGGTGCGCGTAGGCGTACGAGGTATGGTTCCTTACCATGGAATGCATACATTTCAGGAGCTTGTTCATACAGGCAACTGTGGCAACCTTATCCTTCTTGGGGGTGGGTTGCCTTTTTAGTTTGTAATAATAATCAACGATGTGATTAGGGGCTGACCGTTGTTGGCGAATCATGTTTCGCACTGTAAAGTAAAGTATTTTTCTCCCCTTCGGGTTTCCTCGCTTATTGATATGATCTTTACCGACGTATTTACCTGACTGATATCGGCGGATATCAATGCCTACAAAGGCATTCAGCTGATTAGGTGTTTCGAAACGACGGATATTACCTAATTCACCAATTAATAAAGCAGATGTTAGCTCGCCTATCCCTGGAATCGTTGCGTAGAGAGAAAATTCTTCCAGTTGATGTGCCTTTTCAATGAGCTGGATTCGAAGATCATCTTTTTGTTGGAGAAGATCTTGAAGTTTCTCAGCATAATACTCTGCTTTTTGACAATGAATACTGTCAATTTGCGTTGCCGGGTAAGAATCTTTGGCATAAGATACTAACTCTTCAGCTTTCTTACGAGCTCGGTTTTCAGATATTTTCTTTCGAGTTGTTTTCATCAATCGATTCTTGATTTTAGTCGGTGTTGATTCTAATACCAAATCAGGGTGTGGATATAATCTTATTAACGTTAAAGTGTAGGGGGTGAGTCGGTTGGAAAAAAAGTGTTCTAACTCCGGAAACGTGAGTTGAAGGCAATTATGGAGATACATCCGGTTACGTTTAATGTCTGCTTCAACCTCTTGATAAAAGCGCGACAACTCTCGCAAGACCCGATAAGTATCGATCTGAATCAACTTTGGTTTTCGTTTGTTTCGCCAGTGACTTCGAGCAAGTTGGTGCGCATCCTGCTTATCAGTTTTCCAACTTCTCAACGAAGCCTCTTCCAGCTGTTTCTTTGCCTGTAGTGGATTCAAAAGTATATACGGCAACTGATGGTCCTGGCAGAAGGTTTCTAAAGGTCTGGAATATATCCCTGTAGATTCGAAAACTACTTCTGGAATGCTGGGCAGATTTGTAATCTCCGTTAGGAGATAAGAGAAACCAGTTTTTGTATGAGTAATAGTATCTTCCCACAAGCACGTTTCAGCTTCATAGATGACGGCATAACTTTTTCCCATAGAAATATCTAACGCAAGTACATAAGTCATTTTTTTCCTCGCTTTCTCTTGTTTTGAAAGACCATCACTGCTTCATTTCGTGTCTTATTTCCTATACTCGGACTCATGGTCCCACATACTTAAACCTGATTTAGAAATGACAGTGAGGGAGCTCAGTTTTTGTTTCGGACTCATAGTCCCTGAGGCTTCGGTCGAGCTTCCTTTCACTCTTACTATACCTCTATAAAAGAAAAATAGTAGGCAAAAACCACCGTCGTGGTCTTTACCTACTAATCTTAGTATGTTTTTAAGCCATTTAAAATTTCATGAAACTAATTACCAAAATACTTATTAATACCATCTGTGATAGCTGTAGTAATCGTATCTTGATATGAGTTTGTACGAACTTTTTTAAGTTCATTTGCATCGCTCATGAAGCCGAGTTCCACTAAGATAGCTGGCATTTGAGTTTTTCTGAGTACGTTTAGGTCTAACCCTTTAACGCCTCTGTTAACCATGCCTGTTCTTTGGACCATCGTGTTTTGAACACTGTCCGCTAGATCTCTACTTTGCTTGATTCTTGGGTTAGAGATATTCAGTTGGTCTCTTCTAGCTTGAGCTGGATACGTTGGGTGGTGTACAAATGTTTCTAAACCCCTAGAACCTGTAGGACCAGCATTATAGTGAACACTGATAAAGATATCTGCTTTCAGATTGTTTGCCAGTGTCGAACGGTAATTTAAATCTGTTGCTAAGACAGTTGAGAAATGTTTATCTGTTTCTCTTGTCATAACGACTTCATATTTACCGGTATTTCGTAATTTAGTCTGCAATCTCTTAGACGTATCAAGATTCAATGTCTTCTCAGCAACACCGTACACGGAACCAAAGAAGTTCCCACCGTGTCCTGGATCGATTACGATGATTGGTTTCCTACCACCAAGGCGTTCGTATTTGAATAAATCGACTACTTCGGAAGGTAATACTGCTTCCCCACCAAATAGTGTGTAATTTTTAACTTTATTGTTTCGTGTGAAGCTCATGGCACTTGTCATATTGCTTTCTACTTCGTTAACGAGTACAACACCTGTACCATTTTTTCCAGCTAAGACTGAACCTGTTAAGGCATCTACAAAGTCTCGACCAGTAGCTACATACGCGCTATTTGGAATACCGAAATAGTCTAACACTCTAATGTTTGTATCATAACGGCTGACACCTGGAAACCGTTTTTGCGATCTTGCTCCTGAGTTGTGTAGGGTATCGGTAGAAGATTTACTGATGGCATCCACTCCGCCAACGACATACCACATATTGATTTGCTTAGCCATTTTCTTAGGTTGTTCTGCTAATGCTTTACTTCTTGTCAAGTAGATAGGCGCACCACGACGACCTGCAATAGCTGCGATACTCATCGCATCCGCAAAGTCTTCTCCACTTACTAGAAAGGCTTCGCTAGACTTTGTACGACTTCTGATTTCATCTGCAATGACTGCCGCTGTATCATAACGCGTTTTTCCGGCAAATCTTCTATTTGATAATCCTAATTGAGATAATTTGTTTTCAACGGATTTAGAAACGGCAACTTCTCCACCAAGTATAATCGCATTTTTGGCACCTAGTCGTTGAATTTCTTTGATTGTTGCATCTTCTAATTTGTCTGTTCTAGTTAATAGAATGGGTGCATTCATATTAACCGCTAACGGCACACCTGCTAGAGCATCCGCAAAGTTATGTGAATTCGCAATGATAACCGTTTGAGAAGTTTTCCAGCCATTTTTACTGATTTCTGCAGCTGTATCAAAACGCGTTTTACCACTTATTCGGTTCACTGAATTCATAACGCTACTACTAGTCGATACATCGTTACTGAATACACTGTATTGGTCCGTATCAAGTTCTGGTGTCAGTGCTTCGAATTCTTCCACGAAAGACTGATCCACAGATTCTTTATGTGATTCCATAAAGTGAACAAGCGGGCTTAATTCCGCCTCTTCAAAACTCAAGACATTAAACATTTCCAATTGAGAATTGACCGTTTGTTCTGCATCTAAAAACAATAGAAACTCATTAATGTATCCTTGAATCTCTGATTCTGATAGAGAATCAAATTCTGCAAGGAACTGTTTGAAAGCAGCTGCGACTTCTTCTTCAGAAGTAAAGTCAATGTCAAGCTCTACTGAAGTCGCTTCAGAAGTTTCTTCTGTTTCTTCTACGTTCTCTTGTTCAAGTGTTTCTGTGATTTCTTCTTCTGTTACGTCACTATTTTCTGTTTCTGCATAAACTGTGCTGAACTTTAATACTGTAAACACGAGAGCAAAACTTAACATAGCTGCGATAATAAATTTAAAACCTGTATTCTTTTGAAGATGTTTAAACATGATACGCTCCTTTTCAATCCTTTAACAATACTTACAACAACTGTCTACCTACTGACCTTTTGTACTATAGTTTTTCAATGAATCTGCAATTTTATTTGGCAGTACTTTTTCTCCACCAAGGAAATTGAATTGATTGATATTTTGTCGACTAACAAATTGGATATTTCGATTTAAAATATCTTGTCTGTTTTCTGTTAGCATGATTCCTGTATTTTTCTGAGCCGCTAGTACTGCACCCGTTAAGGCATCGATATAATCTCTACCGGTCGATACATAAACCTGACTATTGCTCGTACCGTAATGCTTGATCACATTTTGATTGGTTTCATAGCGGTCTGAACCAGATATTCTTGTCGCACTGGCACCAAGTTTTTGTAGTTCAGCTTCTGTACTCGCTTGAACAACACTTGAACCTCCGATGATCTGCCAATTTTTAATCGTTTTAGTGGCTTCTTTAATATCATCCGTTAAACGATCTTGTCTTGTTAAATAAATAGGTCTATTATTTTGAGCAGCGAATGATGCGACACTCATAGCGTCCACAAAGTTATCTCCACTTACAATAACCGCTTCTTTTACACCCGGAGATTGTCTATTTAGTTCTTTTGCTATTAAACCAGCCGTCTGGTATCTTGTTTCTCCTGCGAGTCTATTAACGGAAATCCCTTTTTGTGCTAGAGTTTTTTCTACATTAGCAGAAATCGCTTGTTCTCCACCTAAAATCACAACGTTTTGAGCACCTAATCTGTTTAGCTCATTCAAGGTAGCTGATTCTAGCTCACCTGTTCTAGTGAGTAAAATTGGTGCATTCATGGCTCCGGCTAGTGGAACACCTGCTAAAGCATCTGCAAAGTTATGAGAATTTGCCAGTACGATCGTACTAGATTTATCCCAACCTTGTTTACTGATATTAACGGCTGTATCAAAACGGGTCTCTCCACTGATACGTGACACTTTACGGTCATATTGTGTCAGGTTGTATTGATTGATCTTGTCTTTGATTTTACTGACATAAACGCCATCTGTAGCGTAGCCTTTCAAACCACCGTTATCCAACACATCCCAAACTGATTTTGAATTACTTACCCAAGTACCAGAATAGAAATTGCTATCCCAGCCTGGACCATACCTTAAGCGGTCTGCATAGCCTTGTACTGCAGCCGGATAAGAACTAAAAGACTGGAATTCAGCAAGCACTTGAATTTTCTCAGTTTTGTCGCCGACTTTAACTTCTTCCCATGTCCAGTCTAAAATGCTCGTAACACTACCTCTTGCTTTAAGTCCCATCAATACATGATATGGCGCTCTAGACTTGTCACTCATCCCGGCGCTTCTTTCCACTCCCGTTTCATGAATGGCTTGCGCAAGCATCAGTGAAGGCCACAGTTTTTCTTCTCCGCTTTGATTCGCAATTTTAACTGCGACGGGTGCTAGTGATTGAATCATTTCTTCTGCTGAATTGTATGTAAGTGGCTTACCGTATTCAATCAATTTCGCTTTCTGTGATGAAGGCAGATTCGCTTCTACACCTTGTTTTGTGACTGCTAGTTTTGTACCGATATCTAAATGACTCGGTATAGAAGAAAGATTGTTCCATACACGAAGTTGCGTTTGCGTTAGGCCGAAAGACTGACTAATCGAATAAAAAGTATCGCCTTTCACGACTGTATAGATGCCATTTTTATGGGTTCTGTTAACAGAAGACGTTCTTACTTCAGTCAGATCAATAATTTCTGCATCTAACTCAAGGCTTTCTTCACTGATTAATTCATCATTATTTAAGTGCGAAAGAATATTTTCTACTTCCACACCATTCAACTCATCAGCGCTTACCTGATGATCTAATAAAGTAAATCCCAATGCCAATGGAATCAACGTTGTTACGATATGTTTCTTTGTACTCTTTTTCATCTTATCCTCCTTTTATTTAAAGAACAGGTTTCAGTTAACTATTTTGATTTTAAGTGATCTACTAACTTACTTGGAAACAGTCGCTTCGCTACATTTTTGAATTCAGTCAAAACTTTGTGCTTTGAACTGACAGTCTCAACTTTAGAAATAAAGGGACGTCTAAATTTTAGAGATAAAGGATAACCATTTGATAAATTGTAGAGGTACTTTATTCGACCTTCGACAAAATCAAGTTTGAAATCCATATACGTCTTCTCTTTTAGCATTAATTCTAGTACCCTAATGATTTTATAGTAAGAGATGTAGGCATACTTCAACTGTTCTATTGAGCGGTTTGTCGTGATTGAATTCAATCGATATCTTCGGTAATACAGATCTTCATTCAAGTAAAGCATACTTTTAGCTTCTAAAAATAATTGAGTAGAAAACAACTGATCTTCATGAATGATATTTTCTTCGAACAGTATTCCATTATCGATAACAAGTGACTTCTTGAAAATGTACAAGCATGGACTTGCTTTAAAGCTGTCCAAGTTCGCTTTAAGAGACTTTTCTGTATAGAGGTTCTCTTCTTTTAGAAACTCGCTAAGATCGTAATTTACGACGGTATAATCTAGTGCGACGCCTTCTTCATAAAAAGGTGTTGCATTGAATCTCACCATATCAGGCTCATATCGTTCGACGAGTGGCAAAAGTTGACTAATGGCATCTTCTCTCCAGTAATCGTCTGAATCAATAAACACCATATATTCTCCTACTGCTTCAGACATGCCTTTATTTCTTGCTACAGATACACCTGAGTTCTTCTGCGCAATCACAGTGAAATCCGTATCTTTTTGAAGATTATAAATCACTTCTAAGCTCTGATCTGTGCTTCCATCGTCTACAACAATCAGTTCTGTATCATCTGTCATTTGCTTGAGCACTGACTGGATACATTCTGCAATATAATCCTCTACGTTATAAACTGGAATAATGATTGAGAGTTTTTTGTTCAAAAGCTAACCTCCTAACTTATTAATAAATTTTTATTAATTTGTGTAAATATAATAACAATTTAGATTAAATCTAATTTATTATATTATAAACACTCTCACTTCTCAATTCTATTATATGACTTCCGACATTACAACTGCTTATGGGTAAAAATTACATTTTTTTGTAGTCATTTCAATAATTTAGACAAATAGTTGATACATTTTTTGAATAAAATAGTTCTTTTCTCGAATATTTCACAAAATAAAGGGCTTTAAATCCTATAAACATACTGTTCATAAGAGTTAAGCCCTTTTTGAAAATATTTTTTAATTTACGACAAGATCTTTCAATTCTTTGAATTGTTTTGTAACCAGTACACCAACTAGCAAACCAATCACAAAGATTATTCCTTTGTATACTAAATTGAAGAAGATAATAGAAGTGATATCTGGCAACCAGAAGAATAGCAAAAACTGAATTAGTCCCATTACTAATGGTTTCGATAAAGCAACCAGTACTTCTTTGTATGTCGATTCAAATACTTTATACATTAATAAGTAATTGTTTATGACAAAGTTAATCGTAAAGGATATGACAACCATCATCGCTACTGATTCAATTGTACCAAGATAAACTCCATAGCAGATTGCAATGACATTAAAGATGGTAGATTGTATACCTGAGAATAGTAGCAAATCTGTACGGTTCGCTGACTGATAAAAGGCACCTGTACTAGATGCAATCATTTGAACCCAGATTGATATGGCTAATATTTGGAATACGGGTATACTGGCTTCCCACTGAGAACCGGATAGTAAAAGAATAATTTCTCGTGCGGCAAAGAAACAAAAAACTGATACAGCAATACCGATATCTCCTAATAGACGAATAACTTTCAAATAAACGTCTTTAATTACATGCTTCTGATCTTGATAGTCTGACATGATCGGCTGAATGACGGGTGTCAAAACACCACTTAAGATTGTATTTGGATAGACAGATAGCTGGTAAGATCTATTGTAGAATGCAAGTGGAGATGACCCCATAAACCGACCAATCAAAATATTATCTAGATTTCTAGAGAAATAGTTGATGAAGTTGAACATAAACTGGTTTCTTGCGAAGGCCCATATTTTTAAAATAGGCTCTTTTCTCAATTTAGCTTTGTAATTAATTTTCGTACGACTAAAATAAAAGGCAAACATTGTTAATACCTTTATCAATCGACCAATAATAATTGAATAATAACTGAAGCCGAGCAACGCTAAAGCAATGGCAACTATACCAAAAAGTATATTCGATGCAACTTCTAATATATTTACAGATTTGAAGTCTTTTCTTTTGAGTAATAAAGCCCTAGGAATAATCATGAGTCCATAAAAGAAAATCTCGAATCCCATAATGATGAATATGGGTACATAGACCGTTTGATCATAAAAGATATTCGCAGGCTGTCCCAGTAAGGCAAATACAAGCCCTAAAATAAAAGAGACAATGACTGAAAATTTAAAAATAGATCCTGTATCTTCGTCATCTAATGTTTGATTTTGGATAATGGCTGGTCCGAACCCCATGTCCGCTAGCATATCAAAAAATACTAGAAACACTTGCACGATGGTTACGATACCATATTCTTCAGGTGTCAATAGTCTAGCCAAGACTGCATTGATCAAAATATTAATAATCATATTCGAATATTTTCCTATAGCGCTGAATATAATCCCTGTCTTAAAATCGCTTTTCGACATTGCGTTAATTCCTTCTTTCTTACACATACGTTTTTTAAACTCTTTAAATCAAAGTGTACAGTACTTAACTAAAATTTATATTAAGTATTTACTTTAAAGCATTTTTATAAATTTCACGAATTTTATCTGCATAATCACTTGGATCATGATGTTCTTTAACATAGCTAATTGTCTTCTCAGCTTTGGTTTTTACTTGATCTCTATTTTGATAGATATCCAGCACAATTTTTTCTAGCTGATCCATAATAACCTGACTCAATTCTGTTCGCTGTTCTTCCGTCACATAAAGTCCTTCACCAAATTCATTTTTTGGTACATCGATCACCCAACCGTGCTGATTACTATTGATTTCAGATAGTGCTCTAATATCCGTTGTAATTACTGGGCAACCGCTCGCTTGTAATTCTAGTACTGAATATCCATACGTATCTGCCCAAGTTGGTAGTAAGCCGATTTGATGAGATTTCATCAAGTCTAGCACTTGATTGTTCGGAAGACTCTTGTGATGGGTAATCCATGCCTGATTTCTTTCAATAATAGAAACAGCTTCGTCAATTTCTTTCTGTCCGGCTTTTGTAGCATAGTCATAGGCATCCAGTTTACTGACGATCGTCAGTTGTAGCTGAATGTTCTGCTGATTCACCAGTTTTTCAAATGTACGGAGGATTTCTAGTCCACCTTTACGGAAAAAGTCTCCTCCGACGATAATGAACGATAAAGCATTCGATTCTTTGATCATTTTATCTTCATAACGTTCTACCAGAAGTTTTTGTGGAGGATGGATGACGACCATTTTTTGCTCGATACGCTCTTTGTACTCTGGATAGTGATTCAATAATGTCGTTTCAAAGTCCGCTGTACACTCAGAAATGGCTAGAATTTTTTTACAAGCATCTCCTGCCAGAGCTTTTAAAGCTTTTTCCAGTTGTTTGTTTTGTTTAGGTATGCCTTTTGTTTGATGATCCAGTAAGGGAGAAAATCTTGGAATAAAGGTTTCAAATGTAGAAACCCATGGTGTCTTCCCGTAACTGATATTGTTGAAAAAATGCAGTAAATCGACTTTGTTCAATCCGAAGTCATTGAAAGCATGTTTTACATCGGCAAAGTTGTGTTCTGCATTCGGTAGTTTCAGCTTCTTAGGTACATAAGCTATATAACTTAGAAATTTATAGTAATCAAAGATTTTTTGGTACTCTACACCATCAACGATATCGATAATACTCCGTGTATTTGGATATGAATCCCAGACGTAACCTACTTTAATCTGACTCATGATTGATCTGTCCTAACCTTATTTTGTATGATAGTCTTTTTCGTTAGCATATTCTTTTAAATAAAATTTCACTTTGTTCAGCACAAACATTGGGTTAATGTATTTCCCTTTTATTAAAGTAACTCGGTTCGAACTTAAGAGATAGAATGCTTTTAAAATCGCTTTTGAAGGTAGTTTGTATTTGATTGCTGTAATGATCGAAGTCAATCCACTTAAATCCAGTAGCGCAAATGAATTTTTATCTAGATTGGTTTTAAGGAACTTGTAATAAGTAATAAAGACTTTCAGTCTCGTGAAATAAGAAGCTTCACTTACCGTCGTAATCAAGCTTCCCGCACTTTTAGTCACACAATAAATCACTTCATCACTTACATGATAATTTTGAAGCCAATACCCAACGAGTGTTGAAAACATGACATCGTTTGAACTCATCACTTCTTCAAACTTGATTTGATGTTCTTCAATGAACCCTCGACTGATTAATTTGGACCATGGCACCATATACTTGTATCTAAGGTTCAGATCATTAAGTTTGGATGGATCTTTTAGTGCTTGTTTCGTTAGTTTTGCATACTCTTCGTGACGCTCTGTCAACTCACCCGTTTCAAGTTCCATACTAGTAGGCGTGAAGAAAACCACTTCTAAGTTCGTTTCAAAGTATTGAGAAACTTTATCGTAAAAGTTTTCAGTGAAAAAATCATCGTCATCTGCAAATAATAACCATGTACCTTCTGCTAAATCTAGCCCCGTATTTCGGCATCCACCTGCACCTTTGCCACGACGGTTTTCTACGAAAAGAGTGTTTTCGTTTTGGTGTTCTGATGCCAATTGTTGAAATGATGCTTTAGCTTTAATGGAATGATCATCTATTACGATCACTTGAATATCTTCTAAATTAGGAATCGTGTGCAGCAGATTCTTTAAAGTCTCTATCGATTCATAGTGGGGAATAATAACCGTTAAATTATACATATAATCTCCTTATTTCTTCTCTGATACTACAACTACTGTTGGCTCATAGACTAAAGTATACCCTCTAAAATGGCAAATTAAAAGAGGGGTCTCCCCCTCTTTCTAGTATTGTACGATTGTGACAGGTGCATCCAGTTTTTCAATCTGAATTCTTTGGTTTTTGTACCAGTCTTTATCGGTTTGATTTTGTTTCACTAGAATCACAACTTCATCATAAGTGTACGATGGGTTCGTGTTAGATACTTCATCAGCAATCGTTAATTTTGTTTGTTGTCCTGAAACGGCTTTTTGAGACAACTTTTTGCTTAATTTAGTAGGTAATACTTGTTGGCTCAAAACAAGTTTCTTTTTAGAAGTCGGATTTTCAATCGCAAAAGCTAGATTATTTAAATATTGTTCTTCTGAAACAGAAGCTAGTTTAGTTAAATAAACCACTTTATCTTTAGCATCTTTTTCTAATTTATAAGAAACGGGCACTTTTTTCTGGAATACAGATTTTAAAATAGCAATCAGTACAGCCACAATCATTGATAGAATGATTCCACCAATGATCGTTACAGCGATAGCGGTAGTAGAGAGCTCTGCTAGTTGTGTTCCAGCAAGATCGAACCAAGATTGTTCCTCTTCCAGAAACGGCTCGTCGTCCATTGCGTAGACCGTTTTATCTTCAAGAAAAGGTAATTCCTGATTTGTAATAACATCATAATACGCATTCGCAATTTTTTCGTTGTCCGCTACATCAGCTGTTCCGATTACAACACGTAAAATATCGTTTTCGCTAGCTACACCAATCGATTGAATCGCTTCAGGTTCAATCGCAACACCTGATCTCTCTTCAATCATCGATACAACATCTTCACTGATCATAATATTTGTAAGTACTGCTTGGTTGTTCATAAACTCCTGGGACTCTTTTTCTACCAATACTTTGAATGTATATCGGTCATGACCGAGCGCTTCTTTAACTTGATCTAATTCACTTGCAGATACATCTTCTGGTTCTCTTTCTAAAATCTCAACAACTTCTTCTTGAGATAGATACTCTGGTTCTAATATTTCAGAATCCGAGCTTAGCAAGTTATAACCAAACAAAGCTAGAAACACAGTTAGAAATCCAACTATCGAAATCCCTATAAGCTTTTTATTGACTTTAAAAAATGATTTAATTTCGTTCCACGTAGGTATAAGGTTCACTTTAGTTCCTCCAGTTTAAATAAATATCTTCCATCATTCGAGCCGTATGTCTCATGTCATATGCTTCTAGTTCCTTGAGTGCCTCGTTCTCTAGTGGTTCTGAGAGCACTTTTTCAGCCCAATACTCTTTTGGCTTATCTAGTGGAACAAACGTGACATTCTCTGACAGTTTTGTTTCTTTGGAAATTGTATCTGCAAGAACCAGTTTATTCCCAGCTGCCTGTGCTTCTACAGCAGAAATCGGTAATCCTTCATAAAGAGAAGGCATCAAGAAGACGTCGAATACTTTTAACAGTTCAGCTATATCTTCTCTTACGCCTAGAAAAGACACTTTTTCGTTTATTCCAAGCGACGCTACCTTTTTTTTGATACTTTCTTCAAGAGAACCTTCTCCTAATAGTAACAAATGACTATCTGGTTGTTTCTCAAGGATTGCTTGAAAGATTTCAACCAACAAGGCATGATTCTTTTGCTCTTCAAAACGTCCAATATGTCCAACAACGAAAGTTTTATCATCAATAGACAGTTGTGCTTTGATTTCTGCTTTAGATAATGGAACAGAACGATATTTTTCTAAGTCAATTCCATTAGGAACAAATACAAAGTCGTGATTATTGCCAAATAATGCTCTTCCAGCATCATAAGAACATGCTAGATAGTCAGTCGCATACTTGAACATCAACTGGTCAAGGACCTTTCTAATCGTTTTAAATACGATACTTTGACCTTGCTCATGAGCTGTTGCGTGACTATGGACAATCCTTTTTTTGATTCCAGCTTGATTTGCTAGCCAGAGATTTAATCCACCACCGAAAAAGACTTGGCTGTGGACGATATCAAAGGTTTCTCTTTTTAGGAGTTTTTTGACTTCTTTTACATAGTTGAAGATATTTTTCTTTGGGTTGGTCACATAAAAGATACGACCACCCATTGATTCAATTTCTTTATGATAAGGCTGAACATCTTTGAATTCGTCGTAGATCAGAAAATCGAACTGAATCTTTGTACGGTCGAGATTTCTGTACGTATTCATCATAAAGGTTTCTGCGCCTCCTCTTCCCATTCGACCTTGGAAATGGAGAACTCTTAAAGGCTTAGACATTAATGATTTCCTCAGCTTTCTGATCAGAATTAGAAATTTCCTTTTAACTTTTCAATCACTTTCGGAGAAGCGTTGCTCACAATATACATGACTTTTGAGGCCATATAGACAATCCCTTTACTTTTTGATTGAAAAAGTAAACTCATCGCTCTTCTCATTAGCCCCTCTTTACTGGAAAGTTTCGTGGCTTGGACAACTTCTGGATGATGCAAAATGGTTTTAATATAGCTTAATTTTTGTTTCAACGTGAATGGACACTCCGGACTATGAACAGGAATGATACAAGACATGACCCCTTTAAGGAATAAGGCACTCGATCCATCTAAATGATTTAACGTCAGTTTCTTTAATTCAACATAAAATTCCACGAATGTATCAAACTTGTTCATCAGGAATTTATTTGTCAGGCTATGGCGCCCTTCGAATGAATAGCGGTACAACACATCCGAAACCACTTTAACTTTCTCAACGTGCTGATAGTATCGGATATTGAACAATCGATCTTCACAGCTACTATAAGGTGGAAACTGAATCTGATTCTCCTGGACAATATCCAATCTGTACACTTTATTCCAGATCACATACATCAATTGCTGATTCATCAGTGGGTAAAGGTGCTGAAGAAAGGCTTCATTACTTTCAATCAATTGATTTTCTGCAATGACTTCTCTGGTTTCAGCAACTTCACCTTTGTCCATCACATTTAATGCATAAGAAGACACAATTAGATCCGGACTACTTTCCTCAAGAATCGTCGCATAGGTCTGGAGAGCACCCTTTGGTAAACCATCATCTGCATCCATCAAATAAAGATACTGACCGGTAGCCTGCTGGATTCCAATGTTTCGAGCATTTCCCGGTCCTCCATTAGGAATCGTTTTTAAAGAGATCCTAGAGTCTGTATGAGTAAGATTCTGTACAACTTGTTCAGTGGTATCTGTAGAACCGTCATTCACAATGATCAGCTCAAAATCTGTCCACTCTTGCGTCAGAATACTGTTTACTGTTTGTTCAATACTTTTTGCAGCATTATATGCAGGCATGATAATACTAAAATAGGGCTGCCTCATAGTGATCTCCTTTTCTTTGTATCAGCTTTAAAATATTGTCTGATAAGGAATATATTGATTATACATACCAGAAATAATAAATATCAAAATAAAGACAACTGTTGAAAAACCAACGAAGCCGATAATATTGATCATCTTATATGTTGTGATGTTCTGGAATAGATAAGGGACTAATAAGATTTCAGTAGTTGCAAATAGCGTACTCACTCTACCTCCAACTGTTTCTAGTCTACCCGTAGCAAGCAGTGCCAAGATTGCAATTAAATAGGCGGTTGCTAATATATTATACCATCCTTTTTCACTCGATTGATCTTTTCTAATAAAATAGACTGCACCAGTGAAGATCATAATCTGCATCCATAAAATTGGATACTCAAGCCAGGAACCACTCGCGTGTGATGGACTCGTAAAATAGTTTCTATAACCTTCGGGAATCAAATTAATAAACAACGAAGGGTTTTGAATGACAAATCCCATCGATATCGCCAATGCCATCAAGAAGAAGGCTTTTTTGAAATTGATTTCTTGCATAAAGTAATGAAGAATATAGATTCCTATAAAGAGAACAGCTGAATAGTGAATCATTGATGCTAAAAAAATAATGCCTAAAAATTTGAGTGGTTCCTTTTTTTGAATATATGGAATTGCGAACAAGACGATAATAGCGACCAGGGAAGCTCTGACTTGTCCCATATCTCTCGCTAAAAAATAACGCGCATAATAATAAACCATGACAAAAGATGGATAATTGACATACTTATATAAGAATATGGTTAATAAGATTAGGGAAATAAACGAAAAGAACAAGACAAAGGTATAGTAGTTAAATCCAAGTGTTCTGAATAAGGCAACTAGAAATAGATATCCTGGTTCTAAGCGAATACTGCCGTCGAATAATTGACTGAAGCTGTGTACTTCATCAAAGTACTGCTCATAGGAAGTGAAATCGTATCCTGTATAGTGTCTGAGACCAGCCATTAAACCAAGCAGTGAACCTGATATAAAAACAACTTTCTTATTTTTTGTCATTGCTTCTGTGATGCCTAAACCGATCAACACTAAGAATACGGCGATATAAAATACCATGTCTAACCTCCTACTTTGAAATTACTTGGATTATAAATCTTGAATTGACGTTTTGAATATTCAGGTCCTGTATGATTCATGAATACCAGGACACATAAGACCATTAGCCAGTAAGCTGGTCCCAAGTAGCCACCTTTGGAAACATTCAACAAAACAAACAAAACGCCTAACGCAAAGTTATGTTTCATGATCGAAATAGTTAGTGCGAGCGCTGCGACTGTTCCAAGAATGCCTAAATCAGATTGGAAATAAGCAAATGTATTGGTAATGACTGGCGTATGCCCAACACCATTCCCAAACAGTATGGTGTCTCTTTGAATATATTGCCAGCTTTCGATCAAACGCATTTGAGCCGAGGTATCTTCTCCGCTGAATAAAGCCAAGGTTCTTTGCACTAAGGTCACTTCTATGAATTCCCAGAAAACAACCATTAGCACAACGAGTCCAATAGTCAATACCCAGTAACTGGAACGCCACTTCATTTCTTTGTCGATAATCTTTTTAGTGATTTTCATCCCAAAAGACAGACCCATGATTCCAATCATACTATAAGAAAAGGTACTGAAAATGATTAAAGTCAGTAAGAAATTAAATAGCCACTGCTTCTCAAATTTTATTCGAGAAAATAAGTTGAATGCTAATACCAAATTCAAAAAGTAGCCAAAGTGTGCTGGTTCTGAAAACAGACTTCTCGTTCTGATGATTGCCGGATTAGATTCGAAAAAGTAACTATAAATGTCATATCTGGTGAATTCCCAGAAGAATCTATACGGCAATTGCCCATCTGAATAGAGTGCAATCGTAATATAGATTCCAATCACCCCGAGAATCAGTGCTGCCCAGTTTAAAATCAATAAAAACTTCTTTTCAAAGCTTCTCTCTTTTATGTAGTTAAACAGACCTGTAATCACGACTAAATAAAAAGCAATTTTTATAAAGCTAGCAATACCTAATCGAATATTGAAACTGTCATTTGTAAAAAACTGATACCCGTTATTGATGAGTATTATCGCTAATGGCAATCCTATCCACTTAATCTGTCTTGTTTTAACTTTGAATGCTCCAATAACGATCAGCGTTGTAAGCACAAACCCTAATGTGATATCCGCAAAGGTTGCAATACTAATCAACCAGTCAGATAGAAAGAAAGAGAGGCTGACCATGCTTAGCAAGATCAAGCTCCAGATAGAAGCCTGCTGATGATTCCAGCTGTTCCATCTAGACCACATTGATTGTTTTTGCATCTCAAATTCTCCTTCCTTCCAACTGTTTGATTATTTATTTCAATACTTGAACTTTTTCTGGAATCTCCATCAATACGAGTTCTTCTTCAACACCTTGAGAAGAAACTTTGTCAAATAAGATTTTGATAGTTTGTAACATGATTTTCACGTCCATGATCAGTGAATGCTTTTTGATATACAGCAAATCGAAGTTCAGTTTACTATTAAAGTCTGTTGCATATTTACCGTAAACTTGCGCATATCCGGTAATTCCTGCGCGGATATTATGTCTTAGATAATAATAAGGATTTTCTTTTTCAAATTGTTCAACGAAGAATGGTCTTTCTGGTCTTGGACCGACTAGTGCCATCTCTCCTTTTAGTACATTGATCAGTTGCGGTAATTCATCGATTCTAAGCGCTCGGAAATACTTCCCTACTGGTGTAACCCGTACATCATTAGCGGTAGATAATACTGGTCCAGAATCTTGTTCAGCAGTAGCACCCATCGTTCTGAATTTCAGAATACTGAATTCTGTCTGATCTTTAGTAATTCTAGTTTGTTTATAGAATACAGGTCCTTTAGACGTTGCCTTCACTAAAATCGCTGCGATAAGCAAGATTGGTGAAGTGATGACCAAGAGGACTAGTGAAACCACGAAATCAATCGTTCTTTTGACTAAATCATTTTCAGGAGAGATTCTGAAGTTGGAAGCTTCTATCACACTTTCATCTTCAATACTCATGATGTTTGGATTGACTAGAACAAGGTTTTCAAAATTTGTATTTAAAAAGAGTTTTTTATCGTTTCGAATCAATAACTCATAAATTTTTCTTTTTTCGTCATCATCAATTTGATCTGCTAGATAAACAATGTCGACTGAATCCATGTGCGCTTTGACATTTTCAAAATAATGATCTACATTTGCTTTTGTAATGATATGACGACTATTTTTCGAGTGCTCAAAGTTGTGAATGGCTTTTTTGCAGGCTTCTTTTGATCCCACAACCATGACTTTCTTTGTTCCATCGATACGTTCATACAGTTTAAAGACCAGTACTCTCCATAAGAAGAGCGCAATGGTACTTACAATAAAGATGATTGCTATAACACTTCTTGGGAAAGTAAACCATCTTCCAAAAAAGGTTGTTGCCATAATGATAAAAGACATCAGTAATTGTATAATGACGGTCAGATATAAGAAATCTGCTCGCGACTTATTATAGAGTATATAAACCCCAAACAAGATATTTAAAAATACAAACACAGCGAAAATGTAAAACATAGCACTTTCATATGACATGTAGTTGTAGTAAGGAATCTCCCATCCATATCTCACTAAAAAGGAGAACACAACAGATAAATGGAATATCACAACATCTGCTAATGCGATTAAAATCTTTTTTGTTCTATCAAATCCAACACTTTGTCCCATGAGGGAGCCTCCTAACATTACTCGTTGTTTCTATTGATTAGCCGATCTATCGGTTTTTCAATGCATTCATCATATAAATGATCATTTTCCAGGAATACGGTCTAATTTTTGTTTTAAAAGATAAAGTTTTCCATCTAACTTTCAGTTCTTTTATTCGCTCTTTTTTAGTTAACTGACTATCTTCTGCGATACTCAGCATAACGTAATTCAAAATAAAACTATCATACCCTTGACTACTAAAAACCGCTTTATGGTCTGCACCCCATTGTTCAGTGAAACGCCATCTGTTAATATACCCTATTCTGGTATCTTTGGGAACATCAGAATGATAGATAATCTGTGGTTCAGTATCTTGGATAATCGTCAAATTTTGTTCCTTATCCAGTTTCAGTAGCCAATCCCAATCTTGATGCTTTGGCAAACCAACCGTAAACGGTGTTTCTATCGCCATCCATTTCGGTACAAGTACGGTAGACGTTTGAATAAAACCGATATTTCTTAAGCCTTCTGTTTCAAACAAATAGTCAGCAATTTTACTTTTTCCACTTTCCTCATAGTTCACATTTGGTAAGGGGGTATACGTTTCTTGGTCTTTCTCTTTGTATCTTAATAATGTTGTAAAACAAAGAAAAGCTGTATCCGTAGTTAGATTTTTCTGTTTCAGTAAGGCTATCTGTGAAGTTAGTTTATTTTCAAACCATTCGTCGTCATCATCCAGTAAGGCAATCAACTCACCTGTTGCAGCTCTAATTCCAATGTTTCGTGCTTCACTACCGCCCACTTTTTCTTCTGTTTGAATCAAGGTAATCTTGGTCATTGACTTGGCTTTGATTTCATCTACTAATTGCTCAGTCGCTTTTGATAAGCCATCAACGACCACTATAATTTCAACATTTTGATACGTTTGTTTTAAAACACTTTCCATTGCTCTTTTGAGAAAAGAAGGTCTATTAAATGTAGGAATCACTACACTGATCTGATTTTCATTCATTTAATGTTCTATCCTTTCTCATCTAATTCAAAATACTGTTTTAATGCTACAGCAATTTTCTGACTAGCTGTTCCATCACCATAAGGATTCGGCGCTTGTGCCATTTTTTGATAAGCTTCTTTGTCATTTAACAAAGTTGCCATTTCAGTGTAAACACGTTCTTGATTCGTACCAATCACTTTAAGTGTTCCAGCTTCTTGGCCTTCTGGTCTTTCGGTTTTGTCTCTTAATACTAAAACAGGGATATTTAAGGCAGGCGCCTCTTCTTGCAAACCACCAGAGTCTGTCAAAATCAGATACGCTTTACTCATGACTTTATGGAACGCATCCACTTCCAATGGATCTACTAGTAGTATCCGCTCGTGTCCTGCTAAAACTTCTTTAACCATTTCCTGCACGACGGGACTCATATGAACCGGCATAACCACCGCAACGTCTTCGTTTTGATCAACAATTCTTCTAATAGCCTGAAAAACTTCTTTCATAGGCTCACCGTGATTTTCTCTTCGGTGCATGGTAAGCAAGACCCATTTTTTGTCCGTCGTCATCTGACTAAACAATTCATGCTCTACTTTTGAATGTTTTGTATATTGAATCGCATCGATTGCTGTATTACCTGTCACGATGATCTGACTTTTGGGTTTATGTTCATTCAACAAATGGTTTTTTGTCAATTCCGTTGGAACAAAAAACAAATCTGCTAGATTATCAATCAATTGGCGGTTCGCTTCTTCTGGGAAAGGAAAATACTTGTCATATGTTCTAAGTCCCGCTTCCACATGACCAATCGGTATTTTCTGGTAATAAGCAGCAAGTGCCGCTGCAAAACTAGTGGTTGTATCACCATGCACCAATACCATATCAGGTCGCTCTTTGATGAAGTGTTCTTCTAAACCTTTCATGACATTGATCGTAATGTCAGAAAGGGTCTGATTTTTTTTCATAATATTCAAATCGTGATTCGGTTTAATCTCGAAAACTTTCAATACCTGATCAAGCATTTCACGATGTTGCGCTGTGACAATGACCGTTACTTGAAAGACACTTGGATGCTTTTCAAGTTCTTTGATGACGGGTGCCATTTTTATCGCTTCTGGACGAGTACCAAAAACTAACGCGATTTTTTTCTTGTTCATTAGTTGTAGCCCTCAATTCACTAGCTTCAAAATTTATTCAGCTATTAGTTTATCATAGATTTGTTTAAGAAGTTATGAAGATTCTTTATCTTATTATACTGTTAAATAATGATCATTAAGAATCATTATCTGATTGCTTCTTCGTAAATTTTTTGTAAGCGTTCTGCGCTGCTCTCACTATTGAAACCTTTCATTTGGATGATCTTACACCTTTCTTCAATAGAAGGCTTTGTGTATTCCTCTGAAAGTAGTTGTTTGATGGTCTCTACCCAATCCTCTGGTTGATTTAAATCTAGAAACCTTAAAATCCCTAACCCTAAATCCACTTCACTTGGAATTGTATTTGAAGCCAGTGATCGAATACCGGCAGCTTGTGCTTCGATTAAAGAAATGCCTAGTCCCTCAAATAATGATGGAAATAAGAATAAGTCCAAGTCTGTCAGCAGTTCGGCAATTTCTTCGCGATTTCCAAGGAAGTGTACTTTCCTCTTGATCCCTAGTGTTTCAGCATACTCTTTCATCTTTTGAAGTTCTTCGCCGTCACCAATCAAAATCAAATGAGCATTCTGGTTTTGCAAACTATATTCATGAAAGACTTCTAAAAGAAAAGGATGATTCTTTATCTGTTTGAAACTCCCTACATGTCCGATTAATAAACGATCAGAAGGTAAACCCAGTTCTTTTCTCAAACTTTGTTCACTGACTTTCAAGAAACTTTCTAACTCAATTCCGTTTGGTAAAAACTCCGCTTCTTCTTTTGTTCCAAAAACAAATTTATTTGCTGCGTAAGAGGCACCTAGTACATGCGTACTTGCTCTTTTTATCTGCCGACGCATTAAGTGAGTGTAGGCCTTTCTAGGTACCGAAAGGTTTTTACGTTCTTTGGAAGTGTGCGCATGCGCAATTCTAACCGGTACTTGAGCAGCTTTTGCAATCGGTAGAATGACACCGCTGAATAAATTCTGATGACAATGAACGATCTGGTAGTTTTGTTCTTTTAGTGTGAGTTTAAAAGCGTTTCTGAATTTCAAAAAATGTTTGTTGGGATAAGGTAGATAAAAAAAGCGGCTACCCATCGACTGAAATGTTTGAATCATATACGCATCATCTTTTGAGGTATCAGGACCATACAAACAGAAATCAAATCGAATATTTTTTGTTTTTAAAATACGATATTGATTCAATAAAAACTGTTCGACCCCGCCACGTTGTATGTTTTTCAAGATGTGTAGGACTTTGATTGGCTGATTCTGCTCCATGTTATCCCCTTATTTATAGGTTTTCTCAAGATGAAGATTCTGTTTCAGTTTGAATCTAAGTACATAATCTATCAAGCTAATTGGATAAACGATACCAGCCAGCATTTTTCCTTTAAGTGTATTAACGGGTTCTCTTCTTTTAGATAGTATGGCCGCTGAATTATAAGCAATGGCTGACACAAGCGCAACCTTGTTCGTAGGCGCTAACTCAAGTAATTGTTTTTTAAACAACATATATCCGATAGGGTTATTGATTATCAGTTGGTTTCGTTTTTTAGTCATACCTTCACTTTGATATTCAATAAACATCAACGGTTCTCTCACAACTAAAAAATCATACTTTTTGGACAAGCGGTCATGCATATAACTGAGCGGAAAATACGTTTCTCCAGCTATTTCTGGATATAAGAAACGTTTGATTATATCCGTTTTATAAACCTCTACATATTCCGGTTCGATTCCAAGTTCATATCTGAGATGATGATAATTGATTATATCGTAGGATTCAGGAATTTGTTTATTTTGCATTTGTTGCCCATTTGGTAGTCTACGTAAGCCAATCATTCCACAAGCATTCGGTTGGTCTACTATCTTTTTATCATACTGTTCAATGATTTTAACAGCTTCTTCATGAAGCCAGTCATCTGAATCGAGACACATCCATAATGCTGTTTTCGATGCTTTGATTCCTTTATTCATCGATTTTGTTTTACCCTGATTTTGTTGTTTTTCGTAAGAAATGGAAATAATGTTTTGATTTCTCCATGCTTCGACCATCATTTCTGTTTCATCTTCAGACCCATCGTCCAGTATATTCCAGACAAAGTTATCAGAAGTCTGAACAATTAAACTCGCATAGACTCTTTTCAGCTCCTGCGCCCGATTAAATGTTGGGGTAAATATGGTCAGCAATGGTTTTTTCGACACAATTCTATCTCCTTTATTAAAGTTCCTACGGCTTCAATGACTTGATATAGCGTGCTGGGTTTCCAGCATATAAAGCATTTGGTTCTGTTAGATTTTTTGTAACGACTGACCCAGCCCCTACAATGCTGCCTTCTGCAATTGTAATGCCTTTTAATACAGTCGTGTTGGCCCCAATCCAGCAGTCTCGTTCTATTTTAATTGGATCACTTTCATGATGTTTATGCTTTTTGTTTTCCATCCAATCACTCGTGCGGTATCCGGAAGAAATCAGAGAAACATTATAGGAAAGTGATACGCCATCTTCAATCACGATTCCGCCTCTTCCATAGAGGTAGACATTTTCATTTATCGTACTATTTTTTCCAATAGTAATCTTATCTCTATGAACAAGTTTCGGTATACCGTATACGATAACGCCTTGTTTGTATAACGTACGATTCAATGATTTATGCACACTGACTCTGACTTTCATCCAAGCTCTGGAAATCCATTCAATCATGTTACACCTCTTATTTCTGTACTCTTAGATATTTACTGGACACACTTTTTAGAAGCCACATTGGCGAAATAAACATAAACATCTGGCTGGAAGCTACGTAAAACAAGTCTGAAACCCCGCAGTTTCCTTGTTTGAAGATTCTGTAGTGCGCTTTAATGGTATCGATACATGATCTCCAACTTTTTCTTCGTTTGAAGTTTTCTTCATTTGAACGGAAAAGGAGTAAAGGTTCATTTAAATTACGTGCTTTATAGCCTTTATTGATCATTCTTGAAAACAAATCAATATCTTGTCTTCGTTTCAATGAACCGTATCCACCGCTATCTATAACTGCAGATTTCTTGAACATAACAGTTGGGTGATTAAAGGCATTTCTTCTTTTAATGAATTGTTTAATTTCCTCTGTCTCTGTTGGGACGACTCTTGAAGAAACAATTCTTTTAGGATCATCAATAAATTCATCTATCATCGTTCCAACAATCGCTAGTTCTGGATCTTTACGGAACGCTTCTATTTGCTTTGCGCATCTTTCCTTTAAAGAAATATCGTCCGTATCCATCCGAGCGATCAATTCGTTCTGGCAATTACTGAGCCCGATATCTAACGCTCTTCCTAGACCAACATTCTGCTCAAGAGGAATAATCTGTAGAACTCCTGGATACTGAGCGTTATATTCCTCAAGTATTTGTTCAAGTTCTAAAGTCAATGGTCCATCTTTAACGATGACGATTTCCTCAGGAAAAGCCGTTTGTAGAAACATGCTATCTAAGCTTTGTTTCAAATAATTTGGTTGTTCCTTGATATACAGTGACATCAAGACGCTATACTTTTCTCTCAAACCATTATCCTCTTTCTATCTATCATTATATGTATTGTTGTTCTCAATAGAATTTATTATACAACAAAACCTCCAGTCAAAAAAGACAGTTGTCCAATGTATTGGGTTTTAAGGAGAAATTCTAATCATACTCTACTAAAAGCATAAAAAATCCCTAAAGACTGCTATTTAATCTAATCTTTAGGGAAAAATTTTATATTTTGTATCCAATTGTGGATCCTCAATCATATTAGCACATAATCCCATAACTCTTATAACCGGTTAATTGGATAATAGTTGAGTTCCGTTGACCCTATTTCGATCAATATATAGTCCAACTCCGAGAAAGTTATACGATGGTCTAATCATATTTTCGTAATGACCTGGGCTTTCTCTCCAAAGGTCATAAATATTTTGAGCATACTCTAAGCTTTGATTTTCTAAATTAATCGAAGGCACACCGATATAAGCTATATTTTCTCCAGCTCCATTAGTTGAATAGTTAATATCTTCAAAGATGGTTCCAAAACTACGTCCATCAGGTCTTGTATGAGAAAATTGTTCTATTAGTTCTCTAGAACGAATACGAGCCCCTTTTCGTAATAAAGGTTGTTGTTCTAATGAGCTTAAGCTGTTTGTTCGTCTTAATTCGTTCGTACGCATGAATATATGATCTTCCATTTCCGATACAACAGCTTGATCTAGCATTACATCGTATGTTTCTCTATTTACAACAGCTTCTCCTCCTGTATTTTGCAAGAAGTTTATACATAAAATTGCAACGGTTAAGTACACAACTCTGCACC